>ERZ794946.20-NODE-20-length-144621-cov-105.791376_pt1 | contig 144621 bp, 74 predicted proteins | sample MGYA00433072_ERZ794946 | MGnify/ENA primary metagenome ERZ794946 (study PRJEB30137, sample SAMN04331413) | food metagenome | isolation source: Y3 must sample point D1 replicate A | place: Australia: South Australia | collected 2014 ...
GCAACGGAAGAGCTGACAACTTCACTTGAGGATGGTGCAACGGAAGAGCTGACAACTTCACTTGAGGATGGTGCAACGGAAGAGCTGACAACTTCACTTGAGGATGGTGCAACAGAAGAGCTAGTGGATGAAGCAATAGAAGAGCTAGCAACTTCACTTGAAGATGTGGCAGCAGAACTTGAGGTAGTTAGAGAAGCATCCATTGCTTCTAATTCTGGAAGCAGTCTAGAAGAGTACCATGGGACCATAGTCAACATATGCTCAACAGCAGAAAAGTCCACTTCAGAGTACAAAGTGGTGTAGGAGTCATCACTTGGATTTGCAACCAATTGCGCAGCAATATCCATAATACCAGCTGGCATTTGGTCCAAGGAAAAACCTGAATTTGGAGTTTCGGATAGGGTGATGTAGTCGGCAATGTTGGTCTTAACATCATCTAAAACAACGTTCAATTCGTTGATTTGTGCTTGGGTTTGAGCGTAAGCAATAGCAGCAAGAGCGGCTAGTAATGTGATTTTAGAGTAAGCCATATTTTTTATGGTATTAATAAGCGAGTGAATAGGTTTTTGTTGCTGGTTTCTATCAGAACAAGAGTAGGGAACGAGATAAGTAAACGGGCTAAAAACTGATCTGTCCTAGCGATCCTTCCCTTTTTATATTCGAAAGCTTGGGATCATATCTTACTGCGTGGAAAACAAAGAATTTGCATCCTCCCTTTTGGACTATCCTACTTGTTAGAAATGCATCGTTTAGGAACCCTGTTCTATTATTTTCCGTCATTTTTTGAGAATTTCCATTCCTTCTAAAAGTGGCAGATGGGTTGTTACGAGATTTTTACTGATAATTCGCGCGCAGCGTCGCCTCTCCGCGAGTTTCAGTGTAAGCTATTGTTGAAAAGTACTTCGTTTGCCTTTTTAAGTTGCCTTTGGTTGCCATTGTTGTACCTTCAGGGTTTTCTTCGGATCACATCAGCTGTGAGAGTACGGTTAAGTTTGGAAGTCACAACTCGATTATGCCAGTTCGTAAGTGAGCACTAGATGACCTTGCTTTCCCCGTACGAGCCGGTTACGGTAGCAACTTTTGTTTTCCTTGCGCGGAGTGTATGCCTATTCTGATCTTTAAATTTCCTGAAGTGTCTGTCGTGCGCCGTAAACGAATTATTACACACACACGAATCTGGGAAACCGTGAACCCCATACATTGTCTTTTTTTTTTCACAGTCCCTTATCAGTACCGTTTGGCTAACAAAAGCATAAAATATTGTTCGTTCAGATGACCCCTTCAGTACACCGCGTTTACAGTTTCAAAGTTCCTTTTAGAATAGCACCCTGTTCGCCGGCGGATAATTTGCACGCCGTATGAAGGAAGAACATATAAAAAAGCAAAATATGAGGCATAAACAATCACAATATCCTCACCTTAGAAGTTAGCCGTAGCGGTTTTCTTGCGCGTGCTTGTTTCTTTTCTTAGTTCTAAGCTTCAGCAAACCCATCCACAATCTTTCTTCAAGAACTTTATCGTGTCTACTTCATAACAACCTGCTAAACAGATTGTGAAATCGTTCCTGCTCAAGCAAGTAGTTTATGATAAATCGTCTTGTAATAGCTCGGCAAAACAACATCATATATGAAAGTGTTTCAAGTTTTTTGCCTAGTAGCAGACTGGAAATTCCACCACCTCTCTTCCAGACTTCGGTTTACATAAGAACTTAATGGTGTGTAATTTTTTTACATACTTCTGGAAGCAGATATCATCGGCCCCCAAAGTCGCCTTCTGCAAAATAATGTGGAGATCTTATCTTGTTTTTCTCTTCTTTATGACACCAAGGATACAAACATATTGTCCTGTACCGGTACTAAGGTCAATGGCAGTATTAAATATTATCTCTCCGCTTATAATTTTTGTCAGTCCTATTAAAAAGCAAGACAGTTTACACAGCAGCGCTTGTTACGCAAATTTGACGTTAGTGGAAAAGCTGCAACTTTGGCATTCTATGTCAAACGATTAGTAATATAGTTGACTACTTTCGTAGAATTCCTTCCTCAAGAAAAATTTTCTCCGCCTTTCCTCTCTGAAGATGGAAATAACGCTGCATGGGGAAGAAAATAATGTAATTTTCGAAGCGAAAGCGAGAGAAACGGAGGGGAAAAATAAAAGTGTTTGGCGTATCATAGCCTCATTTGGAAGAATTTAACGCAGTGTAGTTTTCTTGGACGATACAGTAAACTCGACCAGGCACTAACATTACAGAAAATCTCGTATTGATATTGTTATTGCTTAAAGGGTAATCAAGGTAAACAAGAAAGAAGCTCCTCGTTGTCCGTAAATTTTTTAATAAGGAGAGAGAAAAAGAGAGATAACCAAGAGGAGAAAAAGGAATCTGCATCACATTTATTCAGGATAGTACGTTGGCTGATTTAGTACTCAGGATAAAAAATTCTATTTAAATAATGAGACCGAACAAAACAAGTCTGCTTCTGGCGTTATTATCCATTTTATCGCAAGCGAACGCCTATGAATACGTGAATTGTTTTAGCTCACTACCCTCTGACTTTTCAAAGGCCGATTCATATAACTGGCAGTCGAGTTCACACTGTAACAGTGAGTGTAGCGCAAAAGGTGCAAGCTACTTTGCCCTTTATAATCATTCAGAATGTTATTGTGGTGATACTAATCCATCTGGTTCGGAATCTACTTCCTCTTCATGTAATACGTATTGCTTTGGTTACAGCAGTGAGATGTGTGGTGGTGAAGATGCCTATTCTGTGTACCAACTTGACTCTGACACAAATAGCAATAGCATAAGCAGCTCAGATTCAAGTACGGAGTCTACTTCTGCGTCGTCTTCCACAACTTCTTCAACAACGTCCTCCACAACATCAACTACATCATCGACTACATCATCAACTACATCATCAATGGCGTCTTCCTCTACAGTACAGAATTCCCCCGAGTCAACTCAAGCAGCTGCCTCTATTTCAACGTCACAGAGTTCGAGCACTGTAACGTCAGAAAGCTCGCTAACTTCGGATACTTTGGCAACGAGCAGTACTAGCTCTCAATCACAGGACGCCACTTCGATAATCTATTCCACTACTTTTCACACTGAGGGCGGTTCCACAATTTTTGTCACGAACACCATCACGGCAAGTGCACAGAATTCAGGATCGGCCACAGGTACAGCTGGATCTGACTCTACGAGTGGAAGTAAAACTCATAAAAAGAAAGCCAATGTAGGGGCAATTGTAGGCGGCGTTGTAGGTGGTGTAGTGGGAGCCGTAGCCATTGCTCTTTGTATCTTGTTGATTGTCAGACACATTAATATGAAGCGGGAACAAGACAGGATGGAAAAGGAATACCAAGAGGCGATAAAACCAGTTGAGTACCCTGATAAACTATACGCCTCTTCATTTTCATCTAATCACGGGCCCTCTTCAGGTAGCTTCGAGGAGGAGCACACCAAAGGGCAAACTGATATTAACCCTTTCGACGACTCAAGGAGAATAAGTAACGGAACATTCATAAATGGCGGACCAGGAGGGAAAAACAACGTTTTAACAGTGGTCAATCCAGACGAAGCTGATTGAAGAAACCCAAAAAAAATTATTATATTCTTAAACTATTGCCAAGCAAGTCTTGTTCCTTCCCATTAATTTTTTCTTTTTCCGATTTCATTTTGCCAAATTATCTCCATTTTCACATTATGATGATCCTCTAAAAATTCATACATTTCGAATTTGAGAGCTGGAGAGCTGGAAGTAACGAGGAACATTAAATAGGAACAACAAAATTAGATTAGTTATTTTTTTTTCTACTCATTAATTTTTTTATGATATATTTGAATACCAACCTTAACTTAGTTACATAGATTTAACAAACATTAAACATGTTAATTTTTTGAAATGAATACCACCTAATAAAACTATACTTTTTCAAAATAACAAATTGTTATGAAACTAATAGCTAATTATCTTCTAGTGACAATAACCACTTTACTAGAAATTATTAAAAAAATACCGCGTTGAAAGACGATATAAAGTAGGAGATTAATAAATTTATATTCATATTTTCTTCAATCTAATGAAATTGAAGCGCAAGGATTGATTATGTGATAGGATGCGTGAGTAGCAATGCATGAAAAAGGAGGAAGACGTGATTATAATGTATGATGTAAAATTTTGATTCCATTTTGCGGATTCCTGTATCCTCGAGGAAAGACCTCTGGCATATTATATAGGGGTATTATTCCTTTACAAAAAATGGAATGAAAGAATCAAAACAAAATTGTCATGTTTGCACAATTGCGTATACCATTGCATATAATTATGTCGAAAATCATCAATATGTATGGGAATGATCATTCCATTTTTTTCACACTGGCATAATAATTTGAATATAATAATAATGGATGATGGGCATTATTGGGAAATAAAACTATGAAATTTGCTTTTAGTACGTGTATCGATAAATATCTCTAATTTTCTCAAGATCTGTTCCTCGTGGCCCAATGGTCACGGCGTCTGGCTACGAACCAGAAGATTCCAGGTTCAAGTCCTGGCGGGGAAGATTTTTTTTAACATTGAGTAGAAATTACAAAGGTCTTTTATGCTATTTTAAAGGGCTATAGGCGGCATAATATTTGCTTTTAACCTTATTGTCATGACATTCTAATCACAACACTTAGCCCTTCTTTTGTATTTTTCCAAACTTTTTCAAGTCTTAAAATTTTCCCAATCGAAAAAAATGGAAGATCCGAGAAGGTTTTATTGCCCTACGCTTAATCCCAAATTTTGCCACCATATAAAATGAGTACGAGCGATATAATCGGACAACTGAATAGAAGCTTCTGACCAAGTGATATCTTATTAATACAAATCTATTGTACGATGTCAGCATCAAAAGAAGAAATTGCTGCCCTTATTGTAAACTACTTTTCTTCCATTGTGGAAAAGAAAGAAATTTCAGAAGATGGCGCCGATTCTTTAAATGTTGCTATGGACTGTATCTCTGAAGCCTTTGGCTTTGAAAGAGAAGCTGTTTCAGGCATTTTAGGCAAGTCTGAATTCAAGGGTCAACATCTTGCTGATATATTAAATTCTGCGTCAAGAGTTCCAGAATCGAATAAGAAAGACGATGCTGAGAATGTCGAGATTAATATTCCAGAAGATGATGCGGAAACTAAAGCCAAAGCTGAGGACTTGAAAATGCAAGGTAATAAAGCAATGGCCAACAAGGATTACGAACTGGCAATCAATAAATATACTGAAGCCATTAAAGTTTTACCAACGAATGCTATTTATTACGCCAATAGAGCGGCTGCTCATTCATCCCTGAAAGAATATGATCAAGCGGTCAAAGACGCTGAATCTGCAATTTCTATTGACCCATCTTATTTCAGAGGCTACTCTAGATTGGGTTTTGCTAAATATGCGCAAGGTAAACCCGAAGAAGCCCTTGAAGCATACAAAAAGGTTCTTGATATAGAGGGCGATAATGCAACAGAAGCTATGAAAAGGGATTATGAAAGTGCCAAGAAGAAGGTTGAGCAATCTTTGAATCTGGAGAAAACCGTTCCAGAACAGTCAAGGGATGCTGATGTCGATGCAAGTCAGGGTGCTAGTGCGGGTGGATTGCCAGATCTTGGTTCTTTATTAGGAGGTGGTCTTGGAGGTTTAATGAACAACCCACAATTGATGCAGGCTGCGCAAAAAATGATGAGCAATCCAGGTGCAATGCAGAATATTCAAAAAATGATGCAAGATCCAAGTATCAGACAGATGGCTGAAGGCTTTGCTTCAGGCGGAGGAACTCCAAATTTGTCTGACTTGATGAATAACCCAGCACTCAGAAACATGGCAGGCAATCTTTTTGGTGGAGCAGGTGCCCAATCTACAGATGAAACACCAGACAATGAGAACAAGCAATAGTGGAAATAAGCCTTTAATGCAATACATGTTATGTAGATACAAATATAGCTCTATCTAGGATGAGTGTTACCAGGAATTTTATTTTTACTTTGAGATCACTTGCGAAATACTTAAATAGGGACTGTAGTTTACTTTTTCTTTTTTTCAGGTAAATTCGTCGATTTTCGGAGAAGACTAGAAAATATAATGTGATGAGAAACTACATAAAAAAATTTTTACTAGTAAATGTCTATTTGAAATACTTTATCGAAAAGCTTTTTATGTAAATCTGTATAGAACTTCTCGCGTAAGACAGTTGAGTAAGCAGTAACAATGGGAAAAGGTAAAAATAAGATGCACGAACCCAAAAATGGAAGACCACAGAGAGGCGCTAATGGGCACAGTTCCAGGCAAAACCATAGGCGCATGGAAATGAAGTACGATAATTCAGAAAAAATGAAGTTTCCTGTTAAACTGGCTATGTGGGATTTTGATCATTGCGATCCAAAGAGATGCAGTGGTAAAAAACTTGAAAGGTTGGGTTTAATTAAATCATTGAGAGTTGGACAGAAATTTCAAGGTATTGTCGTTTCGCCAAACGGCAAAGGTGTTGTTTGCCCTGATGATCTAGAAATTGTCGAACAACACGGCGCTTCGGTGGTCGAGTGTTCTTGGGCACGTTTAGAAGAGGTACCCTTCAATAAAATAGGCGGTAAGCACGAAAGGCTGCTGCCGTATTTAGTGGCCGCTAATCAAGTAAATTACGGGAGACCATGGAGGCTCAATTGCGTTGAGGCATTAGCGGCTTGTTTTGCTATCGTCGGGAGAATGGATTGGGCCAGTGAATTGTTATCACACTTCTCGTGGGGAATGGGATTTTTAGAATTAAACAAAGAATTGCTTGAAATCTATCAGCAGTGCACTGACTGCGACTCCGTAAAGAGGGCTGAAGAGGAATGGTTGCAAAAATTAGAAAAGGAAACTGAAGAACGAAAATCCCGAGCTAAAGAAGAAGATATATGGATGATGGGTAACATAAATAGAAGGGGTAATGGTTCGCAATCTGACACATTAGAGAGTGAGGAAAACTCAGAACAATCTGATTTGGAAGGCAATAATCAATGTATTGAATATGACTCTTTAGGTAATGCTATTCGTATAGATAACATGAAAAGCAGGGAAGCGCAATCTGAGGAATCAGAAGACGAGGAAAGTGGTTCAAAAGAAAATGGAGAGCCTTTAAGTTATGACCCCTTAGGCAATTTAATTCGATAGGTGATTAAATAGGCTGAAATCAGTGTTTAGTAACTACGTACGTTGTACATGTAACATTGTGATATAAATCGTAAGATTCGCCGAGTATAGATCAATAATATCGGTTTCATCACTTACGTTGTTTGTGCAGTACTAGAGTTAAGATCGTTTTCGATCCCTTATTTTCTTCTTTTTTCCTTTTTTTTGTTATTTTTCTCTTTTTACCTTTTGTCACCATATTAAATCTTTAAACAAATCTAACTATGAAAAAATCCTTTAAACATATGTTAATATGTGGAAAATAAATACTAAAATAAAAATCTAGAACTGAAGGAAATAGTAACGGATTATTTAGGTATGATATCAGCACTAGATTCTATACCCGAGCCCCAAAACTTTGCGCCTAGTCCAGATTTCAAATGGCTTTGTGAAGAGCTATTTGTGAAGATACATGAAGTTCAAATTAATGGAACGGCCGGCACTGGCAAATCAAGGTCTTTCAAGTACTATGAAATAATATCGAATTTCGTCGAAATGTGGAGAAAAACCGTGGGAAATAATATATATCCTGCACTGGTTCTTGCTCTTCCCTACCGCGATAGACGAATCTATAATATTAAGGATTATGTATTAATAAGAACTATATGCTCTTACTTGAAGTTGCCAAAAAATTCTGCAACTGAGCAGCGGTTAAAAGATTGGAAACAGCGTGTCGGTAAAGGTGGGAATCTTTCTTCTCTTCTTGTGGAAGAAATTGCTAAAAGAAGGGCTGAACCTAGCTCAAAAGCGATTACAATTGATAACGTCAATCACTATCTGGATAGTTTGAGTGGAGACAGGTTCGCTTCCGGACGAGGATTTAAGAGTCTTGTCAAGTCCAAACCTTTTCTGCACTGTGTGGAGAATATGAGTTTCGTCGAATTAAAATACTTCTTTGATATCGTGCTTAAAAATAGAGTAATAGGAGGTCAAGAGCACAAATTGCTAAACTGCTGGCATCCTGATGCTCAGGATTATCTTAGCGTGATATCTGATTTAAAGGTGGTAACTTCAAAACTTTATGATCCAAAAGTTCGTCTAAAGGATGATGATTTGAGTATAAAAGTTGGCTTTGCATTCGCCCCCCAATTAGCCAAAAAAGTGAATCTTTCTTATGAGAAAATATGCCGTACACTACATGATGATTTTTTGGTAGAAGAAAAAATGGATGGAGAACGAATTCAAGTTCATTATATGAATTATGGTGAATCCATAAAATTTTTTAGTAGACGGGGCATCGACTATACCTATTTGTACGGAGCGAGCTTATCATCAGGAACTATATCTCAACATTTGAGGTTTACAGATAGTGTTAAAGAATGTGTTTTAGATGGAGAAATGGTGACGTTTGATGCAAAAAGACGGGTGATTCTTCCATTCGGTCTTGTTAAAGGAAGTGCAAAGGAAGCGCTATCTTTTAATAGTATAAATAATGTTGACTTTCACCCCTTATATATGGTGTTTGATCTGTTATACCTGAATGGGACTTCGTTGACACCATTACCCCTTCATCAAAGGAAGCAATATCTGAACAGCATTTTAAGTCCCTTGAAAAATATTGTAGAAATAGTACGATCTTCTAGATGTTATGGTGTGGAGTCAATCAAAAAGTCTTTAGAAGTTGCAATCTCACTGGGTTCAGAAGGAGTTGTTTTGAAATATTATAATTCAAGTTATAATGTCGCCAGTCGAAACAACAACTGGATCAAGGTAAAACCTGAATATTTGGAGGAATTTGGAGAGAATTTAGACTTAATAGTAATAGGCAGAGATTCTGGGAAAAAAGATTCTTTTATGCTAGGGTTACTTGTGCTAGATGAAGAAGAGTATAAAAAGCACCAAGGAGACTCCTCTGAAATTGTAGACCACTCAAGCCAAGAAAAACACATACAAAATTCAAGAAGAAGGGTGAAAAAAATACTTTCATTCTGTTCTATCGCAAACGGTATATCTCAAGAAGAATTCAAAGAAATCGACCGCAAAACGAGAGGACATTGGAAAAGAACCTCCGAAGTTGCTCCCCCTGCTTCAATTTTAGAATTTGGCTCAAAAATACCTGCCGAATGGATTGACCCCAGTGAATCAATTGTTCTAGAAATAAAATCACGGTCTTTGGATAACACAGAAACGAATATGCAGAAGTACGCTACCAATTGTACTTTGTACGGTGGCTATTGTAAAAGAATACGGTACGATAAAGAATGGACAGATTGTTACACACTTAACGACTTATACGAAAGTAGGACGGCTAAATCTAACCCCAGCTATCAAGCGGAAAGGTCACAGCTTGGATTGATACGGAAAAAGAGAAAGAGAGTACTTATTTCAGACAGCTTTCACCAAAACAGGAAACAACTGCCAATTTCAAACATCTTTGCCGGATTACTTTTTTATGTTCTCTCTGACTATGTCACGGAGGACACTGGAATACGGATTACACGGGCAGAACTTGAAAAAACTATTGTGGAACATGGTGGTAAACTGATATATAATGTAATTTTAAAACGTCATTCAATTGGGGACGTTCGGTTAATCAGCTGTAAAACTACCACGGAATGCAAGGCTTTAATAGATCGAGGATATGATATATTGCACCCAAATTGGGTACTCGATTGTATAGCATATAAGAGGCTCATCCTGATCGAGCCCAATTATTGCTTTAACGTCTCTCAAAAAATGAGAGCCGTCGCTGAAAAAAGGGTAGATTGTTTGGGTGATAGTTTTGAAAATGACATCTCGGAAACCAAACTGTCATCATTGTATAAATCACAACTAAGTCTACCACCGATGGGGGAACTCGAGATAGATTCTGAGGTTCGGCGGTTTCCATTATTTTTATTCTCCAACAGGATTGCATACGTACCACGTCGCAAAATTAGCACAGAAGATGACATTATAGAAATGAAAATTAAGTTGTTTGGTGGAAAAATAACAGATCAACAGTCACTTTGTAACTTAATAATTATACCATATACTGATCCTATTTTGAGGAAAGACTGCATGAATGAGGTACACGAAAAAATAAAAGAACAAATAAAGGCTTCTGATACTATACCGAAAATAGCCAGGGTCGTTGCCCCTGAATGGGTGGATCATTCTATTAATGAAAACTGTCAAGTGCCTGAAGAAGACTTCCCCGTAGTCAACTACTGATGGTGCGTTTTGCGGAGGCTTAATTTTTTGAAGTTTATTTAATACTATCCTACATATGTACATTAAATACTTCCGTAACGTTTATCAATAAGAGTGGAAGATGCGCAATTATATTCAAAAGATTGGCCAGTCAATTAACTTAAGGAAAAAATTTACTGCGCGGCTGTGGTCCCATTTGAAACGGGGACGTTAGTGTTGCTTTTGTGTTTCCTTCTTCTTCTTTTTTTCTTTTCTTTAGAAGTATCTTCTTTGTCTTTCACCTCATCGCTGGGCGAGTTGACTTTCTTCTTCTTCTTTACGCTCAAAGGATTAGGAGCCTTTGGACCAAGCTTTCTTTTCTTAGTGATAGATTCCTTTCCTGATCCATCACCACTTTCTTGAAGTTTTTCAATATTAGGATCATTGAGACCCTTATACAATTTTTGTTCTTCAGTAATCTTGCTTGCCTTGGCACTCGCCGTACTGAGAGGTTCCATAACCATAACAGACCTGGTTAAATGGATTAATGGAACACCCGGAACCGTCCTCAGCTTCCTCCTCAAATCTATGTCCTGAGAAGCAACCACATACCTGTGTTTATTTGCACCGCTAATATTAACGACGCTTTCGATGCACTCCGCAGGTGACTTTGGATCTTTAAAAGAGTGGTTACAACGACGTCTCTCAAATTGTTTCGCTAAATTAATTGCACCATCATTTCTAGTTTCATATAACGCTTGTATGCAACACTGTGTGATCATGACCTTTACGTCTGCTTGCAACGTTCTTTTCAACCCACTCGGTAGATTAAAATTAGAATTATTACATTCTAAAACAAGCTGATTATCAACCAAAACTTGATATGGCTCACGGAACTTAAATGTGTGACTGTAAACAAGAAGTTGTTTCCTATATGACTTAGCCCTCTTTTGACGCATGTTAGGTATATCGGGAGCGCTTACAATAGTTGGTTTTTATTATTGGATTGCTTCCCTTCTTGCTCATCACGATAATTATACTATTGTTTAATTGACATCTTGAAAATTTTTCTTCCCGAAGATCATCGCATCGCACCGCATGTATATTTTTTTTTTTTCCTTAGTAAATGATAGAAATAATCAAAACAAGAAGATGCCTCTCATACATAGAATACATTATCGAGCCGAGATCACAATTGTAGACATTCAGTTGTAACTTGTACCTATGATCTGAGGTAGTTTTTAAAAGGAAAAACACTGCATTGCTCGGTTGCTTTGGACGGTGACAGAGGAAGATAAAAATAGTTTCACACCCTTTAAAAGATTTCAATGATTCTGACGGTAAACCCTTTTATCTGTTGAAGGATAGTTTTGAAACCTATTTAAAGTGGTTGTCGTATTTTATTTACCTCCTTAACCCTTATCTAGCAGTGACTAGTATAAATTCGTAAAAAAACTATTCACAACCAAAAGAACTGCATCGCGAACAAAAGTTTATCTTTACTACTAATTTATTATGTATATTATTGAAAGAATTTAACCTACTCGTAGGAACAAAAAGCCGATTAGCGATTTCAAACGTCTTTCTTAGGCTTATGCTGACCTGTATGAAAAGAATAAAATAAAATCTCCTGGGTGCTCCTAAATTCAAAATCAAAGCTACCAAAAACCATCCAATTTCTTACCTCCCCCATTATATATTAATTTGTTAGGAGTATCATCACCGATATCACCCAGTACTCCCTGTGTACTAAATTTTAGGACTTTTTCTTTCAATTCTTGAGGTGAGGGAGCGTCGTTGAAAAATTCACTGTCTGGTGCAGGCTGTAATGATAAAAAGTAACTTAAAATACCAGCAACGTGCGGGGACGCCATGGAAGTACCTGATAAACTTAAAGTTGCATTCCTTGAACCAATATAGGTGGACATAATATTTATACCGGGAGCAAACACATCAACACATGTGCCCCAGTTCGAAAAGAATGCTCTATCATCACTAAATGTCGAAGCACCGACCGTAATACTTTTTTCAGCTCCTGCTGGTGAACTGAGACAAGCATCTTCATCCTCATTTCCTGCCGCAATAGCAAAATGGACACCGCTATCTACAGCTGCATTTACAGCCATTTCCATAGCTAGCGATTTGCTACTTCCCAAAGAAAGATTGGCAGTCGATCCTTTGAATTCTTTATTCTTTTTCTTCGACGATTCTATATGCTCCTTAGTAACATACTCTATACCTTTAATAACATCTGAAACCGTCCCTTCCCCATTAGAACGAAGAACTTTGACAGCTACTATTTTTGTATTTTTGGCTACACCAAAGTGCTTCGATCCGATAATCCCCGCACAGTGAGTTCCATGACCATTCAAATCAGAAGCTTCATCGTTTGCTGGTATAACGGCTCCCCACTCAGCACGCCCTTCAAAGTCCTCGTGCTCGGTATCAATTCCTGTGTCGAGTACATATGATGTGACACCTTTTCCGGCGGCATCTTCATATAAATATTCCAAATCTTGTCCATATTTTGGTTTCTCCCTGTGCGAAACTCTATGTAAACCCCAAGGCGCTTCTTCCTGCAATGACGAATTAGATATTTTTACTGTAGTTTCTTGCTCTACGAACTTTATGATTGGGTCCTGGGAGATTATTTTAATGATTTCATCAGTGAAATAGCCAGTATAACCTCGAAATAGACCATTTATGTCAAAAAAATTATCAATACCTCCAAATTGAGATTTAGATGATACGGAAGAAGAAATTACCCTCCAAAAAGCGTCATCTTCTGTAAGCTTACCTACTGAGGTACTATGATCCTTCTGTACCACTTGCATATGCGATTGAATCTGCTGGAGGGAAATATCTTCATTAAAGACTATGACATACCGATAAGGAAGAAACTCTGTTTTATGAGCGACATGTTGATGTTCAGTGTGAAAATTTCCAGGATCATGCTGTCCCAAACCTTCTCCTGCTCTTACACTGCGAGTACCATCAATATTCTCAATAAAACGAACTATCCCGTCGAATTCAGGGATGATCATACAAAGACAGCAATTTGCCCAAAGTATAGGTAAGATGGTAGAGAATTTCATGTTTAAAGATATAAAGTGGTTGAACAGATTGGAAACCTGAACTTACAATATAGCAACTTGATAAGTTACGTGTTATAAGGACTCAGTCAAAAAAAACTCTTATCTAATAATATATATATGAGTGCCTGTTATCAGTAGCCGCCCTTCCGAGATTCGAGATTCGCCATTGCTCGGAAGACGCGAACGGTGGCTACTCCAGGAGAGAAAATAAGCGGAAAAGCTAACAATACTCACTGCCAAATGTAGTAGTTTTGCCTTACCATTATCTGTACCTTATTTAGATCAAATTATAGTGCATTTTTCAAATATTTTTAAGAGTTGAAATAATCTTTACTTGTAGAGCACATCTTTTATATCAGTTGCGTCTGACTGACATTGTACAGTTATATAAGTTAAAATGTAACTACAAGTCCTTCATGGATTTGCTACCGGAAGTGAATATCTTGTAATAAGACCATAGCCAAAATATGCTAAAGCAAATGAACCCAACAGCACAGTTCAACAACACCCACAAGTCTGGATATTTCGATGGAGGTGCTACAAATTGATCTAAGAAATGATAAAAGCCCATAGCAATATACGTTCCTATGATAAAACTTTTCCAAACCACATTATATGGCAGTAAGCTTCTCCTTCTATAGTCGCTATTGATGCTGCTGATAGAAGGCCCAGGAGTTAAAGATTTTGGCAAGAACCTTGGTGTAATAAAACTGAAATTTCCAATCAGCCAATTGCTTAGTAAGAAAGATACGGCATACTGTAAATGAAGACCGTCCTTTTTCAACAAAGGCCATAGCGTAAACAAAGCCACATTGTTTATCCAACTTACAAGAGATAGAACATTCCAATCAGTAGAGGAGTAGAGTAGTGTAATAGGCAAAAGTGGGATGAGGATAGTTTTCTCATGTACTTGAAAGCTAAAAAGAAAAAAGGACATCGAACATGCGATTAACACGTATGGGAGAAGATGCTTTTTGGGATGAAGTAATGTCATTATCATGGCTGGTAAGAAACCAGTCACGGTGGCAATCAATGAATATAGCTGGAGTTGTTGTATAGTGAATCTTTCCTTGTATTTTACAAACACGTTCGTAACGCACCAGAAGTTAGCAACCTTGTCTTCGAAGATGCCCCTGGCAAAAGGGAATATCCTGTGAATACATTGGTGAATATTCTTTAATCCTCCTCCCAAGAAATATAATGGCGCAAATATTATAGCAAAAGTTGCGAGTGTTGCAAACGCAATAACCGTCAATCTAGCTATGTTAAATTTGGGGAACAGCAATGATCGACTTAATAGATAAGCAAAAAAAATCGGTGCATAATACAATGCCATTTGTTTAAAACAAATGGATAGGACAAAACAAACGGCCGCCATAGCATAATACTCATCTAATAAGTTATTTATGGCATAAGCAGTAAGGCCAAGCATGACTGAATTATATTGAAAGTGCCCATGGTCAATGAGCATTAATGAAGGTTGGAACAAAATCGCTGATGCCGCAATAGATTGTCCTATGGGCGACTGGTTTCGATATCTACCAAGCCACTTAGTAAAGTATATTACTGCAGGAAAGTAAAACAATATGTCGCTAATGATGACAGTAGAACGCATATATGTTTTCAGGCCATTATCGGGGGATTCAAAGCCACGTGACTTTTCTAGTGCAAACCAAGATGGATTGAAAAAAGATCCAATTAGGCCCAGAAGGTACGAATGAAATGCTGTTAATGGTGGATAGTCCAATCCCCAGTATTGCAAATCATACCAGTACCACTTAGAAAGCGGTAAATGTTGCGTAATTTCCATCCAATGTCTCTGAGCCTCAAAATCGCCGTACAGCGGTGGACTGCCTTTCCCAGAATATGGACCAAGTCCAATTGTGCACCTCACTATTACAGCACATACAAAGATAATATATTCTGGCAGCCATTGGTTCCCCACTGGCCTAAACGGATACAAAAAATCATACATTGGAGAGGCATAAAATGATTCTTCTGCTGGTTTGTTCACCAGTAACCTTTTGCCAATGGCCATTTTCTATGCGAAGCCTGATGTGAAGAAAAGAATTCCTGACACCGTCCATTCGGAGTGCCATTGCTTTAACATGAGCAAATCCCTTTTCTAACTTGGAAGTATTGTTCTCGCTGAGTATTTAACACGCACAATATTCGAGCGAAGTATAATCCTGCAAAAATTCAACTATAGATTTCCGGATAACCTCCGACGTTGAAATTATATAAAACTTGTACTTTTCATAATAAAGGAGATGAAGGGAAACACAGAAACAAAAAAAGAGAAAATGGTGTGCATGGGGGAGCCATAACTCCATGACACAGATATTCGATTAGATGAATTTAGAGGTCTTAAATGAAAATTACCATAATTTATAAATAAAAAAATACGCTTGTTTTACATAATCACCTTTTAAATGACAGATTCTTACCTTTGGCGGCAGGCCTCCTCTTTTTAGCTGCCCTTGGTCCATTACTATCGCTAGATGATGGGTCGAATCTCCTTTTCTTTTGTTGTCTATTATTTTGGCCAGGCTTATTAGATAAGATATTCGGAATTTTTGAATAATCCACAGCATCTTTTTCCGTTACACCTTTTTCCTTTGCTGGTTGTTTCTTTTGAATGTTTTTCTTCTTTAAAACAACAATATCATCAAGATTATCAATCTCAGGCGAGTGATTAGGTGCGCTCGCAGGGTCTACTGTCTTAATCTCCTCTAGCTTGACAGGAACAACGAGAGGTTTCTCTATTTCGAATATGATATCCTCCAAGTTTGCTAAGGCAGACTTGAAATTTTGTGCTCGGATCCTGATATCTTCCGTCTTCACTTTATTTGGCAAGCCGTCTTTGCTATATGCAATATCATGCTCCTCACGTGGTAAAATCTTACCCAACAGAATAGAAGAATTAGTGACAGGCTTGGCTCGGCTCTTGGAAATATTGCTGTTGCACAACACCGAAAACCTTTCCATAACATCACGGATTTGAGGAACACTTATAGTCTCCAACAATATTCCGTCTGCTTTGGTCTCGGAAGATGGAATGGGAGTAGCTTCCTCATTGGTGTTCTTGATGTTTCGTAATGCATCTCTTATCAAATTAGCTAATAGTTTTGCATTCTGGCGGACATGTTCAGTTACGCCATTGGTCAAAGAAACAACACCTATGACATCAGTAGGTGTATATGCGACAAGTGCAGCCAATAACTGGTTTGGCATAACAAATCGTGGCGATTCATCGTCTCTTCTTGCAATAAGATCTCTCCATTGGTATAGCTCTCTTACTAATACTTCCCTCTCAGGTGGTATGTTGTACTGATACATCAATATTTTCCAAGGACTCTCTTTTTCGATTGGAGAATAAACTTCTGAAGAAGGTGTCAGTGGTCTGTACTTTGAATATTCAAACCTTCTTTTTGCGACATTTCTTGATTCATAAAGAACACCTGCTAACTTATTAGACTCGATAAGTTTGTTTCTCAACTGGTCATATATATTTAGTAAAAAGTGAGTATCTGCTCTAGCATATGCCGTCATGGGTTTTGAAAGCGGTCTTATACGCCAGTCAGCCAACTGATATTTCTTTGAAGTTTTAAAATTGGCAAAATTCTCCAAAAGATAGGCCAAACTATGTCTAGGAAGACCGATTGCTTTAGACGCATGGTAAGTATCGAAGAGACCAACGACATACAAACCTAAATCTCGCTGAAGCCAAATAATATCCATGAATGCACCGTGAAAAACTTTCACAATTGAAGGGTTCGTAAACACTTCGTTCAGAATATGTAAATTTTCGCGAAGTTTTAGAGTATCAACTAAATAATCCCTTTCCCTTGTACTAATTTGCATGAGGCAAACAATACCATAGTATGACCTATAATCGTGATGCTCAAGATCAACGGCAATCTCTTTCGTATTTTTCAAGTCCTCCAACATTGATTCGAGTTCTGTACTTGTATCTACCCAAATTGGTACCGAATCATCCCAGGATTTTGAGGGAATCTCCTCTCTAATTTGGAGAATTTCTGGACTATACTCTTGATGATCAATCTCATATTCATAAGGATGGGGGTAGTGACTGGGGTTATTTTCATCATCATCAACCAACCTCAAACTCTCAGAGAGTGGCTTCAAAGCATTTGGTTTTTCCTTCAATAAAGGTATGAACGGATGACTTTCGCTGTTATCAATTGGACTTTTAAATTTCAACTGAGGTTTTTCGACTCTTTTGGTGGGAGAAAAATTCTTTCCTGAAAATTCGCCTAAATACTGAAGATCGGAACCTCTTGACTTTGAGTTTATTGCACAATTCAGCTTATCCAGCGAATGGTCTGACATTTCTAACAAATTATCCATGATGTTTCCAAAGTTGTTCCACAAGTCAGAAATGTCCTCTTCTTTAAGTTCAAATGATTCATGATGCTCATCAATAGAGAGGATTATTTCATTCGCCATATCCGCAAGTTTGTCTGCTTTTGATTTCAGATCTTTACTAAATCCCCTGTCTAAATTCTTGTAAAAGTCTACATCTTGACTGGCTAACGATGATGCTGCTCTCACCACATTTATCACCCTAGATAAAAGTACATCCGGATTTTCAGAAGTCATAACGCACTTATTGGGTGCTTATAAGCTGTTTGTTGTTCCTATTTCGTCTATCTTCAGATGAACATTAATATTCATTACTGAAAAATTTTCCGATGCCCTCATATTTTTGGGTAAAATATTATTAATAATATCACGTGAACTTATTTTGCATTTAAAAAAAAGTAAAAACTATTTGCTAAAATATATTTTTTTAATTTTTAAAAATAATGTTTTAATTATTTAATGTATATGACTTCCGAAAAATATATATTTGATAACAAAAATTATTATATGCGATATTGAAATTTCATTGTTCAGTATTTTTCCACTAAAACATGTGAAAGTAATTTTCATTATTGAACATGAAATGGTTCTGTCAAGGAAGTTTTGAAACTAGTATCTGAAAAGAACAGTGATGATATGAATCTACATGTATTTATCAAGTTAATTGAAATGGAGTTCTCAAGCTCATCTCGAAGTGTTTTCTGTCGCTTATGCTCTTATGATGCAAAAAGGCTGAAATAGAACATATCCTTCTTTAGCAAAAGAGGGAAGTTATTCTCTTATATACTACCTGAAATCTTGAACTTTTTAGCCAAATGATGGCCAATTGCTTATTATACACACACAGATATATATATATATATATATATATATATATATGTACAAATGGAAAGTTTTAATTTTGCTCAATCATGATTGCTTTCATAATACCCCACGAAAAATCATTAATCTGGCTTTGATCGCTTGTTATAGATATGTGCGTCCTTTGCCTCAGAATATCGCTTTTGTGAAGAGTGAGAATTGGGTGATGACGACCCCTTTAGTTGAGTAGTTTGGGAGCCACTTTCACTCACTATATCAATATTTGGCGGGAGAACATAATCAACCTTTCTACTCTTATCAGGTGAAGCGTTAAAGGAACCCACCAGCTGAACTATTCTTCGATAGTATTTATCTAGAACATTATATCCACTTTTTGGACGATTAACGTAAGAATAAGAATCCAAATCGAGAGACCCTAATGCGTTTTTATCTATGACAAACTTTTTCTGTTTTTGCTCTATACTACATAACGTAATGTTATGATCCCGCGGAATGATTCTGTAGTTTACTCTCTTTAAAAAATCGTTCTCCAGTATATTCAATTCGTGACATCGTACTCCTCCAACTTTTGCATAATGGGCGTTTGTTGAGAACGAATCACATAAGCCTTTTGTTGCGACTGTGGTGGCTGTTAATAAAAACCTATGGGCAGTCAACGAATTAAGCGTAAAATCAGGATACACAGTTTGCAATAAATCGATATAATAGAGTGATGTCATAAGCACACAATGTTCTAAAGAGGAAAACTTTGTCAGTCGTATGAAATAGTTGAAGATTGATATGTTTGGAGGAATCTTAGAATGGTATCGTGTTAAAGTAATTTGGTCATCAGATTTCTTTGTTGCTGAATTTTCATTGATTGCTATCAGCGATACTAACATTCGTGATATGAGCACCACTAGGTCAGTTCTAGAGCATTTATTAAAATCAGCGGGCAGAATTACTTTTGGTATCCCTTGATCCTCATGTATATTTTCGGAACGTTCTCCTGATGTGCTTTCCATGATTTCTATGAGTCTCCAAAGGATATCCTCGTCTTATGATAGCTTGCAGACTTAAATTTGATAAACACTTATAAAAAGAAAGGTTATCTGCCTCTCGAAGTATATAACTGATCACTGGAACGCTATTGGAAACAATACGGATGATAAAATTGGAATATAAATAATCTTAAGAAGAAAAAAAAACAGGTAGGAGCTATAATCGGCTAAAGAGAAAAGAAGAAAAGTTGCAGTGTATACGGATGAGCACTTTCAAAGTAATATGGCTATTTATGATGGCTTGGGGCATTAGATTAAAGGAAAGCCAATATACGCTGAATAACTTTCTGAAGTTTGAATCCTTTATTCATCAAATGAAGAAGAGATCCTAGGATGGGTATGGAGACTGATTGTTTGTTAAAATCTTATAACCCGTATGTGTTTCCAAGGTGGTTTACAGAAGCCTCAGGCTCTCACCTACGGGTTAAAATCTGACTATGGTACAAGCACGTTCGCCTCATTCATATTTTCCATAGAAAGCGGACTCAAATTTTGAAACCGCATTTTAGAAAGAAAAACTCGATAGCATGTTAAATATTTTAAAGAATACCATAATTCGTTAAAAATACAAAAGTGTACTGATATCGTACTTCCTCTAGGGTAGCACTACCTTGTTTAGGCCAGAAATTAAGTAACAAACTTTTCTTGTTTGCTTCGAGTATACTAAAAAACAGACACTCGGGGTTAATAGGCGGTCTTCCGTTGTTGAGCTCTTTTTTTTTTAGAAATCCAACATCTCTTCGAATAGTAGATTAGAAATAGTATTTATGTCAGCGTTCCTTGAGCCAAATGTACTAAATTTCCCGTCGTTTTAATTATGCTGCATGTTGGAGAAGAATCATTCCAAATGTCAACTTTATTAGAAAGGACTAAGAGTGTGCAAGAGCTGAAGAAGAGAGCTGCAGGGAAAACATCCGCAAATCCCGCAGAGGTCGCTAAAGCTAAAAAAGTACTAAGAAGGCTATATAGTTGGGATGAAATTCCGGAATGGCAAAGAGACAATGATTTTATTTTACATGGATACGTGAAAGAAACTAGTAGCTTCATTGAAACTTTTAAAAGTTTGTTTTATTTGCATAATGAAAGTGTCAATATTTATTCACATTTAATTCCTGCTCTCGGGTTCTTCACTGTACTGTTGCTAGATAAATCTACTATCAAAGTGTTTGCAACAACTACATGGCTAGATCATATGGTAATCGACCTCTTTTATTCGGGGGCGTTTGCATGTTTAATATTGAGTAGCTCCTTTCATTGTCTAAAGAGTCACTCCTTAAGAATTGCTACCTTAGGAAATAAGTTGGACTACCTTGGTATTTGTATATTGATTGTTACGTCAATGGTCAGTATTTTGTACTACGGCTATTTTGAGAAATTTTCCCTATTTTGCCTATTTGCGCTTATTACCGTTAGCTTTGGGATCGCGTGTAGTATTGTGTCACTAAAAGATAAGTTTCGGAAAAGAGAGTGGAGACCTTACAGAGCTGGGCTATTTGTTTGTTTTGGTTTATCCTCAATTATTCCAATATTCAGCGGCCTTTACTGCTATAGTTTTTCAGAAATTTGGACCCAAATTCAGCTCTTTTGGGTATTACTTGGGGGTGTCCTATATATAATTGGCGCTGTTCTTTATGGAATGCGGTTTCCTGAAAAGATTTGCCCCGGTAAATTTGATATTTGGGGTCATTCTCACCAACTTTTCCATTTTCTAGTTGTTATTGCGGCATTGTGCCACTTGAGAGGTTTATTAAATAGTTATGAGTTAGTCCATATAAAGATGGAGAACGGGATTGTCTCCTAGATATTTGGAAAAAACGTAGGATTTATATAGAAAGTAGTTTTAAAGTTAAAATAATAAAATGGTTCTTATATGTGAGAAGAGAATAAAGAAAAAGGCCCTTACAATAATATGTTCAAATATAGAAAAGAAATTCCCAGATAGAAGGGAAGCAGGATTTGTGCACTTTCTCATATGAAATATACACGACTTTAGCGTCTCAGAGGAACATTTTTCTTACTAAGAGCTCTCAATTTAAAATACGGCTTATTTCCACTATTTATTGGCTGTCTCATGTATATTTTTATTATCCTGTTAAACCTACCTCTCTTACTACGCGCTTATGAAAAATAGCGGATCTGAGATACGATAATTATCGTCCCTACATTGTGGTGATGGTGTATAACATGAATTTTAAAAACTGAGTTGATCGTTAAACCATGCCAGTAAAGTTAAGGTGGCCTTGGTTAGGAATTGCTATACCAACGTTTCTGATTTCATTTATAGGCTATGGTGCACACTACTTTATTTTATCCAATTTCTTGTCAGTTCCGAAACAAATAACATTTGAGTTCTGTTTGTCAATGATATGGCTCTCCTATTACTTGGCCATCTGCACAAATCCAGGAAGGCCTTTGCCCAACTACAAACCACCCCCTGATATCTGGCGGAATTTCTGTAAGAAGTGCCAAAGTTATAAGCCAGAACGTTCACATCATTGTAAAACCTGCAATCAATGCGTCCTAATGATGGATCATCATTGTCCGTGGACGATGAATTGCGTCGGCTTTGCAAACTATCCGCATTTCCTTAGATTCTTATTTTGGATCATAGTGACGACTAGTGTTTTATTTTGCATACAAGCTAAGCGGATATATTTTATTTGGCAACAAAGGCACTTGCCTGGCTACTTCTTCAAAAAATCAGAACTGATTTTCTTAACAATATCGAGTCCTTTAAATTCTTTTGTCCTACTAACGATAACAATTCTTTTCCTACGATGTTTATTCAATCAAATCTTGAATGGAAGATCTCAAATTGAGTCGTGGGATATGGATCGGCTAGAATCTTTGTTCAACTCCGGAAGATTAACTCAGAAATTAATTGATAATACTTGGAGAATATATCCAGAGTCGAGGTCGTTTCAAAATAAAAAGGATGCTGAGGAACACTTGACAAAAAAAAGGCCACGTTTTGATGAACTTGTAAATTTCCCTTACGATTTTGATTTGTACACTAATGCATTACTGTACCTTGGTCCCATTCATTTATGGTTATGGCCATATGGTGTTCCTACGGGAGATGGGAACAATTTTCCAAAAAACGGTATTTCAAAATATGAGGCTAACTCCTCATTGGAAGACCACATCCTTTCACTTCCCTGGCCACCAGATGGAGGTAAAACAAACACCGTCTTCAATCATGGCAGCTCAACAATAGAGATGCGTAATGAAAGTGGCGAACAGCTAATAAGGACCAGACTTCCTCAAAATGGCAGACATGCTTCTCGTGAGAAGTGGTACAACGACTGGGGTGAATCACTAGACGATTTTGGAGTGGATGTTGATATGGAATAGAATACTCATTCATGGGAATATCAAGTATATGTATGTATAAACTGTCCCTTATAAATAGTGTCCTTTCGATTACATACTATGCTAATGACGTGTAAAAAGATTCATGCACCAGTGTATGAGTACACAAATATAACCACTGCATGTTATCACTTCTTCCTTTATGGAAAGATCGATGTGTCTTAAAAAGCTTCAAAAACACTTAGAATTTTAAAATTACAATGTTATATCGTTGACATTAATTAAAGGTACACATCAGAAGAAAGACCCTGTCGTACTAAAGATTTTTGTTCTAAATCTAGTTAAAACTACTTATTGAATCTTAGCCCCCTTGTCTGAAGATTCAGTATTCCCAGTCGTTTCTATATTATCATCTTGTGGTACAGTAGTAATGGATGCAGGCAGTACACTTGCAGTAGAGCTGTCCAAATTATCCGACTGCTCCTGTTTCGTAATTTTACCTTTTTCGGTTTCACTCTCTATTCCCTGGTTTCCAGCACTCGTCTTTGCTATGCTGTCTTTTAGGTTCTCCCATTTTTTTTGCATACTTAATTTTTGAGCCTCATCTAAATTATTTCTCAAACCAACTGCACAGTCTAGAAATTTTGATATCAACTCCTTCTTCTGAGAAACCATTCCTTTTTGAGTATTATCATTAGCAATAGTAGGATATTTGTTAGTAGCCTTACGGGTAAAAACATCGTAAGACCCGTTTTCAATATGCAGTTGGTAGGTTATAGGCTGGATCTTAATTTTCAATGTCGATACAGAGATGCCTTCGGGGGAAAACTCCTCATCTACCTCTGTTCCATCAATATCTTGTCCAAATTCGATGAGCCTTTCCAAAAATGGTATCTTCAGTTTCTCGTGCGGAATGCCTTCTGTTGGATGTGGCAGAGCATACGATGTTACATAATATTTCCATTTATCTTCGTCTGCCTTTGGTTCCTTTAGTGTCAAATCATCAAGTGCAATATATTGAATGGAAACATGCAGAGTTCTTTTATCAAACTCTATTCTAAACATATTTTCTGTGTTGGACATATGTGAGCGCACCTGCAAGCGATAGATAATTTGGTCCTTCGCACTCGTGGTGGAGGCATTTCTATCTTTAACGAACAAAGCCATTATTTCCGCAGTTTTAGCGTCAGTCATCAAGGTATGAGCATGCTTTACCAACGATTGGGTGACTTTATCAATTGTATAGAGTTTAAACGCTTTGTTATTGTAAGCTTGCCGCAAACTCTCTTCAAACCACTGATGTTCAAGATCCCCATTAATCAACCTTCTACTCAGTCTTAAAACCTGTTTGTACGCGTCTTCACCAACAAAATCTAGTCCCATTTCGGAAAGTTGACTCGATAATAAATCTAGATCTTTGGCAAAAGTAACTGTCGACCTTGTGTTGATTTCCTTTGTGACCCTTTCATTCATTTGCTTAATTTCCAAAAGCCGCTCATAAATCGTTGTCCAATGACGGAAAAATATGTAAATATTCGTATTAGCGAATAGATTAAAAATACTGCGATTTTGGATAATACCCTGAGAGTTTGCTTCCTCCACTAAATTCCCAGTTAGCCACGGATTTTTAGCTTCTTCATCGATGAGCTCTTCCTCCTCAATGGTATTAGGTTCTTCTTCGGGTGGTTCAGAGAGCTGGGGAACTTTGCCATCTTCATCATTAGAACGCTTTAGCTTTTGATATCTGCTCCTGTGTAAAATATCAAGTAAACTCATTTCTTGTTGATAGGGCCTCTTCCTTGATGCAATAGAACTGCCATCGTCAGATCCGCTAGATTCTGACACGTTTTGCTTATGGGAGTACAACGATTCTTCGATTTTTTCGAAAGAAATAGAAAAAAACAAAGAGATGAAGTATTTTAGTAAATCTTTCAATCTTTCTTTATCGGGATTAGAATAGGCTGTGGTATGGGTTATAAAAGTGTCAGCCAAACACAAGATATCATAGAAAATGTTTTTATCAGGGAAATCAAAATCTAACTGGCTCTTTGGTTTAGGAGTTAACCAGTGAATTTTTTTGTTTGTTTGATCAACTTTGATGCTGCTAATCTCTGATATCAACTGCTTTGTAGTTAATAATTTCTTGTCAGCCTGTTTAAATGTTAAGCCTAAATGATCTAATGACTTGAAAAAAACCTTCTGTTCTAACTCCCTCCAAACTTTATTCCATTCACGTTGAGCTCTTCTCCATTCTTCGTCTTTTTGCTTTAACCTTTTCAGAACGACTGGGGCTGTCACTGCAGGGTGCTCATGCAAAGCATCAATAATCTCGAACCCCCTTTCCTTATCATAAACTTTCCTTATCACTTTTTTATAAATAGTCATTGAAGTATGGCCAAGACCTGGAGGCAGTTTAAAATTGGCTTTTTCATTCTCAGTCATGTTCTCGATCTTATTTACAATTGTTTCCAAACATTGAATAGTTCTTAAATTTGATTCAATGTAAAAATCATACTCATGTCTTTCCTCTTCGATCTTGAATAGTGTTTCCTCATACTGGTTTTTACGATGAGCAATAAATCCCGAATCTTCGGAAGCCCATACAGGATGTCCAACCCATTCATCGTTCAAGACTTCCCAACACATATCATCCCTACCTGAGCATGGCATGAAAGTGTCACTTTTTGGTAGCCTCTTGTAACTTGGGCCAAATGCCTCACATAAATCTAAATCCAATCTATGTTTTTCATGAACAATATTCTCGATACATTTGGTTTTTTCTTGGTAGCCAACAAAGTTTTTGAACCACGTAAATAGTTCTTTATTGGAACCCAAGTAGAAATCTACCTTTTCCACTAAATCGTCAAGATCAAGTATATCTTGAGAGTACAAATTTAAAATTTTCAAAAACTCAGTGTATAAATGTTTATTGCCGATATACCTCTTGGCCTTTTCGAAGAAAGTGACTTCCTCATTAAGCGATATATTGTTTTCGATGGGCTCAGTGGGTTCAGGGACCACAGGCACAATGCTAGGATCTAAATCAATTTCCGGTCTAACAGGGATATCACCATACTGCGTATTTGCTATAGGACTAATACTTTGCGGGTGCTGCTGCTGATGTTGTATACTAGAAGGAGCGTACTGTTCAGTGAGAGACGTTCTTAGATCTGATAGAGGTGGATTTTCATTCGCTATCCCTTGATGTACCATATTTGGCCCGTGTTGAACGATCGATGGTAAGGGCATGAAGTGGGGTGGTTGCATGTGCTGTTGATCCTGATAGGCTTCATGTACGGTCGAACCGTTTGTTGGAGGCGAGAAGCTTCCTATAGGAGGCAAGTTTTGCTGTGGAATACCTCGGTTAGAAGGATGGCCGTAATAGCCCGAAGCTGGATACAAGAATTGCTGTTGCTGCTTCTGTTGTTCCACCTGTGCCTGTGCCTGAGCCTGAGCTTGTGCCTGTGCATGCATTTGGGCCTCATGTTGTTGTTGAGCATGTTGCTGAGCATGTTGCACCTGCTGATTGGCAGAAGCTGAAGAGTCCGGCAAGAATTTCTTGAAATCTTCTAGTAAATCAGGAGCATTTTGGAAAAGATGCGTCACTTGTGCGTAGACTTCGTTTATTGGCTTTTGCTCTCGCTGATAAGTTTGTAGTATTTCCAGAAAATGCTTGTAAATATCAGGTTGGTCGGCAAATCTAGTTTTAATTTTATTAACGTAGCTTATGGCTTGACTAAATTCGACATCAACGTTTTTCTTAACATCTTCTTGAGGCACTAAAGATTGACTTTGTGGGATTTGGCGATGTGCAGGCATTTCAGGTTGTTGAATTGAAGGTAAACCAGAAGAAGTAGCTAAAAGAGGCAAAGATTGTTGTTGGTCTTGGTTTTGTTCCGATTGATACACACTCGAAGGCACCATTGGCACATTGGAGGGCTGTTGAACACCATTTCCATCGCTTTCTGGAAAAGAACCAAGTTCCTGTGCATCCGTTGTACCTCTACCAGATGGACTGATGTTATTGTTTACTGTCGTAGTACCCATTGGTGTAGTAACTCTAATGGGGTCGTCCGGATTAGAGGAGCATTCGATTCTATAGCCTTGGGGTAGAAAAGTATTGAACCCTTGAATCAAAATTGGATAACCTCTGAACAAAGTGGATACTCTTTCAATAACGCCCGGTGTGTCTATTGCCTGAGATTTAAAGTCCTTCATAATATCTAAAAATAAATTATAGATATCCGGACGCGAACTAAATTGAAATTTGACCTGTTCGAGGTAAGATAGGGCATCCTTCACGTTTAGAGGTCTGTAGTCAGCATCTTCATCGTGAGAATTTTCGTTGTTATTATTGTCATCGTTAGCATCTGCATGGTTGCTGCTAGGGTCAGGGGCATCAGCAGGCTGCACACCAGCGGGAACTTCCTTGCAATCTTGAGGCCGTTGCGTCGCCTTTTCTTCTTCCTGAAGACCATTATAACTTTTTGGTTCCTCTGTATGAACAGGAGCTTTTATCGGTAATGGATTGTCAAATCTCGACAAAGAAAAACTGGCGGCTCCCACTGTGGGGAGGGGAGCTGGACCAGCATTCATAAGCGAAGCGTTTATAGAGGGAGAAGAGGACGAAGATTTAGGGCGAGGGTGATACTCGTGGGGCTGTTTCAATGCTGAATCAGTTGCAATTGAGGGCATAGCATTTGAATGTGGGGGAGGATAACCTAATATGTGAGCAGCATGAGAAGTTAGAGCCTGTTGGCCATTGGAATCTCTTCTATCTTCCTCCTTAGTACTCAAGGCAGATAGCGAGGGTAAAGTAATCCGTTGCTGCTGTTGAACAAAACCGGGCTTATTTCCCTGGAGGGACGGTTCTTTTTCGTTTCTTTCGTTGGAACCCGTAGCGTCATTTGAAGTAGCCACATCGTTTGATTGCGAATTCGACTTATGCCAAACCTGTGACATTTTTGTACAATGTATAACTTGTTTCTTAGATATTTTGTCCTTTTCCAAATAACCTCAAACGAACACAACAAAAGGGTAAAGAGACTATACTGAAAGCGGTCAATAGCGTAGCCTGTTGTGGAGGGAGGGAAGTAACAAAGAATATGTGGTACGTGAATGAGCTGATTAGTTAGGTACGGTGCCTCGAATATTAGCAATGCTGGTGCGAAAAAGGGAAGACAAATGTAATAGGGAAGGGGAGTAACCGTTGTTTTGCAAATCACGTTTGCTGAAGAACTGCAAAATGAAGGCGACTTTTTTGCGAATGGAAAAAAATCACTAGAAAATCCGATATCATTACCCGTACTGGTTTATTCTACGTTACACGGGTAACCCCGCAGTGTGTGCCACACTCTGGGCAGCGCGTAACAACAGTAGTTACAAGACTGGAGTAGAAGATAGATTTTTTAAATTATAAACAGAATTTACAGACTACTGGAGAGGGATCACGGTAAGCCTCGTCGGTAAGCCTCGTCGGTAAGCCTCGTCGGTAGATCCGTGTCATGTCATGGATAATGCTGCTATCCGAGTTCAAAAAACTTGCAAGCTCAATATTATCATTACCCGGACTTAATAAAGTGGAAGTGTCCGCGAAAATTCTAGGTTCACTGCTTTGGCACACACAAGAGGTCCGTTAAAAGAAGAGCGAGAGAACTGAGCCGTGCAGCCTAAATAGATAGCTACGTAGCCACCAAACCAGATACATTTGGACACAACTGCATCATGAATGCTCCAGACAGATTCGAACTGTTCCTTCTGGGTGAAGGGGAATCCAAGCTAAAGATTGACCCCGACACCAAAGCCCCCAACGCAGTAGTGATAACGTTTGAGAAGGAGGACCACACGTTGGGAAACCTGATTCGTGCAGAACTTCTGAACGACAGAAAAGTGCTGTTTGCCGCTTACAAGGTTGAGCATCCCTTCTTCGCTCGTTTCAAGCTGAGAATACAGACCACCGAGGGCTACGACCCGAAGGATGCCTTGAAAAACGCCTGTAACAGCATCATTAACAAGCTTGGCGCCCTGAAGACAAATTTCGAAACCGAGTGGAACCTGCAAACTCTAGCCGCCGACGACGCATTTTGATATATAGGAGTTTAATACTATAGCCATAAAATCTAAACAGAATGGAAACGGACATACACATAATATACGCTCATATATATTTATACATAACTTCAATGTCTTGAACACGTAAATTTTAGTGTGAGAAACCTTTTTCACTCCGGGTAATACCTGCTGTAGTCTTCAAAAAAAAAAAAAAAAAAGAAAAAAAACCAGCCATGGAAAGCTCTTTATTTTTTTACTTTACGGCTTTTTTCCCTTTTCTTATATGATCGATGCACGTAAAGAACAACTGTATTTTTTTGTTTCAACACTAACACGAGCGCAATATTCTTTTTTGTTTTCTCTGTTACTCTAATTACCTGAGTCCTATTCTTATAGTATTAAAACAGCAAATAAAAAAAATCTAAAGGGAGGGCAGAGCTCGAAACTTGAAACGCGTAAAAATGACTATTGCTGATGCTTCCAAAGTTAATCATGAGTTGTCTTCTGATGACGATGACGATGTGCCATTATCTCAAACTTTAAAAAAAAGAAAGGTGGCGTCCATGAACTCTGCCTCTCTTCAAGACGAAGCGGAACCTTATGATAGTGATGAGGCAATCTCTAAGATTTCCAAGAAAAAGACTAAGAAAATAAAGACCGAACCAGTGCAATCGTCGTCATTACCATCGCCTCCAGCAAAGAAAAGCGCGACATCAAAGCCTAAAAAAATCAAGAAAGAAGATGGTGATGTAAAGGTAAAAACAACTAAAAAGGAAGAACAGGAGAACGAAAAAAAGAAACGAGAAGAAGAAGAAGAGGAGGACAAGAAAGCGAAGGAGGAGGAGGAAGAATATAAATGGTGGGAAAAAGAAAACGAAGATGACACCATAAAATGGGTCACACTGAAGCATAACGGTGTTATATTCCCTCCACCATACCAGCCCTTACCATCTCACATCAAATTATATTACGATGGGAAGCCAGTAGATTTACCTCCGCAAGCTGAAGAAGTAGCCGGGTTCTTTGCTGCCCTATTAGAGAGTGATCATGCCAAAAATCCTGTTTTCCAAAAGAACTTCTTCAATGATTTCTTGCAAGTACTGAAAGAAAGTGGTGGTCCCCTCAATGGAATTGAGATAAAGGAATTTTCTCGTTGCGATTTCACCAAAATGTTTGATTACTTCCAGTTACAAAAAGAACAGAAAAAGCAACTGACTTCCCAAGAAAAGAAACAGATTCGTTTGGAAAGAGAAAAATTCGAGGAAGATTATAAATTCTGTGAATTAGATGGCAGAAGGGAACAAGTAGGGAATTTCAAGGTTGAACCTCCTGATCTATTTAGAGGTCGTGGCGCTCACCCAAAAACAGGCAAATTGAAGAGAAGAGTGAATCCTGAGGATATCGTTTTAAATCTAAGTAAAGACGCACCCGTTCCGCCAGCCCCAGAAGGGCACAAGTGGGGTGAAATCAGACACGACAATACCGTTCAATGGTTAGCCATGTGGAGAGAGAATATTTTCAACTCATTCAAATACGTCAGATTGGCAGCGAACTCTTCATTGAAGGGTCAAAGTGACTACAAGAAGTTTGAAAAGGCGAGACAATTGAAATCCTATATCGATGCCATCAGAAGGGATTACACGAGAAATTTGAAAAGCAAACTTATGCTAGAGCGCCAAAAGGCCGTAGCCATTTATTTGATCGATGTATTCGCTTTAAGAGCCGGTGGTGAAAAATCCGAAGATGAAGCCGATACTGTGGGTTGTTGTTCATTGCGATATGAGCATGTTACTTTGAAACCTCCGAATACTGTTATCTTTGATTTCTTAGGTAAGGATTCTATTAGATTTTATCAAGAGGTAGAAGTTGACAAACAAGTTTTCAAAAATTTGACAATTTTTAAAAGGCCGCCCAAACAGCCAGGACATCAACTGTTTGATCGTCTAGATCCATCTATACTGAACAAATATCTACAAAACTACATGCCGGGATTGACTGCTAAAGTTTTCCGTACATATAATGCTTCCAAAACAATGCAAGATCAACTGGATCTAATTCCAAATAAAGGATCTGTCGCAGAGAAAATATTGAAGTACAACGCAGCAAATAGAACTGTAGCCATCCTATGTAACCATCAAAGGACTGTCACGAAGGGGCATGCACAAACAGTGGAAAAGGCCAATAATAGAATACAAGAGTTGGAATGGCAAAAGATTCGTTGCAAGAGGGCCATTTTACAATTGGATAAGGATCTTTTAAAGAAAGAGCCAAAATATTTCGAAGAAATCGACGATTTGACGAAAGAAGATGAAGCCACCATTCACAAGAGAATTATTGATAGAGAAATTGAAAAATATCAGCGAAAATTTGTTAGGGAGAACGATAAGAGGAAATTTGAAAAGGAAGAATTATTGCCGGAAAGTCAATTGAAGGAATGGTTGGAGAAAGTCGACGAAAAGAAACAAGAATTCGAAAAGGAATTGAAAACCGGTGAAGTGGAACTGAAATCAAGTTGGAATTCAGTCGAAAAAATAAAAGCACAAGTAGAGAAATTAGAACAGCGTATCCAAACTAGTTCCATTCAGTTGAAAGATAAAGAGGAAAACTCCCAGGTTTCACTGGGCACTTCCAAAATCAATTATATAGACCCTAGACTTTCTGTGGTATTTTGCAAAAAGTATGATGTTCCGATTGAAAAGATTTTTACAAAAACCCTAAGAGAAAAATTCAAATGGGCCATAGAATCGGTAGATGAAAATTGGAGGTTTTAACGCAAAGAAACGCAGCATAGGGGAGAAGCAAATACATTCACGCATCAAGTTCGCATTAGGGTTACTAGGAAGATATCTTATACACATATATAGAAATAATTTAAAACTTTTAAAGAGTATACTGCAGTGTAATCATGCCACAGTTACTTTACCCCTCCTATTATTTCTTAGTTACCTGCATATAAGAAACGTATTGTCCGTATCTCTTGATGTTTTGGAAGCAAAAATACTTGGAACCTTTGCAAGAATGCATGCTCAGTGACACGGCTTGAATCCGTCCCTTGTCGCATGTATGCCCTTCGAAATTTTGGCGGTTTTCGCGTTTTCTGCGTGTAAGTGTGGCAGGATCGCGAAAAAAAAGTAATTAGCGTAGACAAGAATTACACGAAAAGTCGTCAACACAGCGCCGTCTGTAAGGAAGAACCGCTCTATTGAAATAGAAGCCACGAAATGCTAAGCTGAATCAAACAAATTCAGATCATAATTTCCTGTTCTAGATGGGGCCTTCCGTTCTATTAAAAGTGTCTGCTGAAAAAGAAAAAGATTTGCATCCATGCTTCCTCCAATATAAGGATGTGAGATACGTAGTACATCTTAGCTTGCTTTATTTTACAAATAACACATCAGCAGAAGGACGCTTTACGGTGAAACAGGAAAGTCTTTAACTATTAATAGGGAAAAGATTGTCAACATAAACTAGTAACGACACAATGAGACTGCCAGAAATCTCCATTTGGAAAGTGATACTACTACTTCATTTGTTTGCTCTACAAGAATTTCAACTTGTCTCCGCTGCAAATTTGCCCTCTTTATCAAGTAGTACAAAGGCAGCAGATAGTTCTAGTAAAGGCAGCTCTTCAGCCAAGACAACCACGTCCTTAGGCAAAAGCTCAGTAACCAGTAAGGATGTTTCGTCAAGTCATAATGTCACTTCAAGCACTAAAATGCCCAAAATCACCACGAGCGCTAGTACAAGCTTATACACCAACTCTAGTTTATGGAGCAACAACAGTGTAATATCAACTTCATCTATTACACCTTCCAGCGTTTATATCCCGGTTACGGACGGAAATAAATTCTTATATCAGGCTCATCATCCTAACGGTACTGTGTTCATTGCATTTGCTGGCTGTTTAGGTGCAATTCTACTATCACTGACGGGTGCATGGATTGCATTGAATATAAAGTCATGGCGAAGTGCTAGAAAGGAAAATAAGCTGAGAAATCTAGAAAATCAATACCAACACGATCCTTTCTACTTCCAAACAAACATTAATGACGACGAAAGTGAAACATCTTCCCATTCTGACGACAGTGACATATCAGAAAAAGTTCTGAAAAATAACTCATCTCGTATGAGTTTGTATACTCTAGGATCCACTTCTGTTTTGAATCTTTTGAACAATAAAACAGATGCCAACGATAACTTCAGATCATCTATGTTTATTTCACCCACCGAAATTCTGCAATCTGATGCCAACAACTCTAATACATGGTCTCAAAGCAATGAGAGTGCTATATATGATTCCTTGTCCAGTACTCCAAGGGAACCTGGTGCTACCCAAATACTGGGAAAGTTTACAGACAGCACTAATCCATTCAATTATACATCATACAATTTAAGTCCCGACTCTGAAGACCGCTCTACTCCAAAATCAAATGTTAGTCAGGGTAAAGTAAAGAAGTACCGTCCTCCCAGTGTTCATCTGGATCAACTGCTCGACGGTAAGGAATAATTGCGTCCCCACCTTTCTACACCTCATTTACACTAAGTGCGACTCGAAAACCTAATACTTCAATTAATGAGAGGATACGTGTAAATTCCTCGCCATCACCATGCGCTGTTTTTAGTACACCATTCTTTTTTCGCATACAGATACAAGCACTAAACTGATCGTACTTTGCCAATGAATAAAATGGCGCATCTGCGTATCAACTTGTTGATTGCGACGGAAGACCAGGAAATTTTGCAGCAAAATATATTTGTTTGTATCCTCCGCCCCTACTGGAGCTTGTTAGAAAGCTTAAATACTATAAACATAACTATACAGAAAAATCTTGTTCTATAGTCTAAAAATTTAACCATGCATACGCTTATCCTGGATGGCATGATCTTTGTTATCTGAAATTATACGGAAGATATCACGGAGAGCCTTCTTTAGAAGAAGGTTTTAGCATTGCTAATCTTACTAAATGGTATGCTCTTTTGGCAAATGCGTTCATCACCAATTCAGTCACAGTTTTCGCAAATATTAGAGAGACACTGTTATATATCCGAGATTTGAATTTAAATCTTAATAGAAGTTCTACCATGGCCGCATTTGGTCTATTTGGGTGAGGCATTATGGTCCATTTCGAAATCAAAAGGTGAAACAAATTATGAGATATTGTTTCTGCAACAACGGTATACGTATGATCAGTATCTTTACAGGTAACATTGCATATAAATTCCTCATCGTATTGTTTGAAACCAACTCGAAGCCCCGCAATGAGAGGCTTGTTATCCACAGGATTTCGTTTATCTACAAACGAATCAACACAATAAGGAATAAATTCCTTATATTGGGCAACTTCTGACACTGCAGCGTAGACTGTGCTTGGAGGGGCGTTTATGGCCTTGCGCAAAACATATCGCTGTTCCCTAATAGTGTGATTGGTACCGCTCAAACCAAAAAAATTTCTTTTAAGAGGATATCTCCCAATTGGCTTGAGCATCGCTTTCCTGAATAATATCAATGTCTGTGAGGGCCTTATTATCAAAACCATTCTCCACGGTATCTTTAGCCGTTTATTGTTTGGCTCCTTATCCTATTATTCGTCCTAAATAGTTCAGGTTTTTCAGACAACTCGATCTTTAAATTTTTCTCTAACATGAGAAAAAGCATGCCATCCTATGTAACGGTTGAAACAGATCATAAGCTGGCTTCAACTAATCCAAATGTCTTTTGATATTAATTGGAGTACATTGGAATCTGACAATAGACTGAATGATCTTATAAGAAAACATTTAAATTCATATTTACAAAATACGCAACTACCAAGCTACGTAAGTAATCTTAGGGTACTAGATTTTGATCTGGGAAAAGTTGGTCCTGCTATAACACTGAAAGAAATAACAGATCCCCTAGATGAGTTTTATGATTCAATTAGAGAGGAGGCTGATCAAGAGACGGAGGAAAATAATGACAACAAGGAGGACAGCGAACATATTTGTCCTGATCGTACTATAGCTAATCATGAAGGACCTAAAGATGATTTTGAGGCGCCTGTGGTGATGCCATCCCCCAACGATATACAATTTTTACTAGAGGTCGAGTACAAGGGTGACTTACTCGTTACGATTGGTGCCGACCTTGTGCTGAATTATCCCGTAGAAAAATTTATGACTTTGCCAGTAAAACTTTCTATCAGTGATATCGGTCTCCATTCCCTTTGCATTGTTGCATGTTTATCAAAGCAACTATTTCTTAGCTTTCTGTGTGATGTTAGTGATCCTGCACTGGATGACAACCAAACTGTTTTAGATCCTAAGGGGCCAATTCTGGCAGCTACTAAGCCATTGGAGCGAATATCTATTGTGAGAAGTATGAAGATTGAAACCGAAATAGGGGAACAATATCAGGGACAGGGCTCAGTATTAAGAAGTGTTGGAGAACTAGAACAGTTTTTGTTTACGATATTCAAAGATTTTTTAAGAAAGGAGTTAGCATGGCCAAGTTGGATTAATCTGGATTTCAACGATGGTGATGAGTAATTTAACAAAGATAGTTTGAAAATAGTGTCTACATAAAAAAACAAACATTTTTGAGCTGGAAAATTATATTTTGTCATGAAGTAATCTATTCTTAACGCGCTTTTCGCATACGCTCTTTGATGATATTTTAGATGACCCAAAAGAGTTAAAGGAAATCATCAATGATCCTCCAGTAATCTTATACTCTAGACAGTTGTCCGTGAAGTTACACCTAAATAATCATATATATATATATAACTTATATACAGTGGTCTAATATCTATTGAATAATATTAGAACATGCTATGCAATCTTTTTGCTTGTGTTTGTGAAACCAATACCCTTGATAGTAGCTATCATGTCTTCATTATCCGCCTCGTCAACTGGTTTTAAAAAGACTTCAGTATTAAAGATCTTCTTAATATCTCTCAAGAGGATTATGAATCTTTCGTCTATCTGTTCCTTATTAATTCTCAATCTGCCGATATCTTCTTTCCCGATGACCATGTAAACAATTGCTAATGGAAGCTGGTTTCTACCAACTGCTGCACTCTTTGATATTTCTTCTAATAATTGACAGGCAACTTTTTCACCAAGTTCTTCAGGTATAGAACCTGCATCACCGATATCTTCTGCAAAATAACTCCAACCTTTCTGCTTGGACTGAGCAACCAAAGTAATACCCCAGCCTGGACTCTTCCCTGAATTTTCACCTCTCCAGACATCTGCCGTTATGTTAACTTCGCATTGCAGATTTTTCAATACCTTCTTAGCACCATCGATCATTCTATTCACAAGCGACGGACTTACTCTGGTAGAGTATGCTACACCGGTAATCGATGAAATTATGGGCCTATCTATTTCATGCATAGTTATAGGTTGCGCAATCAAAGAATCAACAACCAAATGCACTTCGCCACCTCCTAGTGGTGGTGAACCTCTTTTCAAAGTATGTAGGGCGCACTCTCTAACGCCAAATTTTTCCATAACGGGCATGAGTCCCCATTTGATAGCTTCAATACCGGCATCGTTGTGAGATGCAGTTATGCCTTTGAATAATATAGAAAATTTCTTTTTTGAAAATGGAGCCAAATATAGCATTGGTTCGACGAAATAACCTACCGGTTTGGAACTAGGGCAGATATGAGTTGATGCACCACCAACTATGATACCGGGCCTATAAATCACAGTAGTACCGGTATAAGAAATTTCAATTACACTCCCGTTGGTGACCGACTCGATCAGCCTTAGAAAAGACACTTCATAATCTTTCAGACCGGGATTTAAGTCGCCTGAACGGATTTTTTCAATTTTTATTGGTTTCCCTGATAATGTTGCCAAGACGATCCGTAACCTAAAATTTTGTGACCCTTGGAAAGTGGTGTATTTGGGGGCGGAAGATGACATTGCTATACTTTTGGAGGATTATCCTAGTGGAAAAGTGTTGACAATGGTGAAGCTTGACGGATGTTATACCCTTACAACATACGTAGCTTATGAAGGCTCATCTCATCGGCACTTTTTTGCAAATTTTTCTGAAATTTTTTCAATCTCGAGTCCGTGAAAAATTACATTACCAATATGGCGAGGGTAATTCTGACATCCTCCTTCAAAGTAAGTGCAAGTAATAAAAGCAACTTGACTACCCATTTAAAGTATTAATACGCTTTGCGCGGGGTTATAATTATAAAGTTATATCTTTTAAAGAAGAGGTCTGCTATATATAGACCTCCGATGTCATTAGTGAAGTTCCTTGAACATGGTCTTGCCCGAAAGGGATGATACTTCAATGCAAAGGGGAAATGCTCATTTTCTTTTTTTATTTTAGTTTTTTAGTGATTTTGCTAGTCTTTCAGCTTTATGTTTCGTTATTTTATAGTGTAGTTCTTTGATTTTTATTGCCTCATTTTGTATACCGTTATTACGCAAGAGATATTATACTGCTCCGGTAAACATCAATAAAGTAAGCATAATCATAGCAGAGAACTTTACACTTATGCCAGATAAATGTGATCCAGAATTAGTAGCTGCCTTTTTCTCAAGGGTTGCAGTAGCCGAAGGAATTTCCGAAGACGAAGATGAAGACGAAGATGAAGACGATGACTGGGAAGCTGAAGATCCGGCGTAAAGACTTTCTTCTTGTCCTATGGAGCTGTTGAAGCTATTGACGTTGATAAAGGAGTGGTGAACATCCTTTTCAACATCTGGTAATGGGGTAGTATCCAGGGTACCATTCCAGCAATAATTTTTAAAACAGGTTTCACATTCCGGAGGCAAAGTAATATTCAAAGCTTGTTGCTTACGTCTAATGATGGCGCAGCCGACGCAGCCCATGAATTCAGGATCATCAGTGAAGTTGTTCCTAGTTGCAATTTCAAACCCGTTTTGAATCATACTTCTTCTTTGGGATTCGGAATATGATAGCTTGAACGCGCTCTGATTACTATTGAAAGAGTATTCTGCATTTGGCAGATAAACAACTAGAGGTGGAATATATTGAAGATCGGTCAAATTATTAGCATCGCAACCGAAGAAGGTTGGTTTCTTGTTCAAACCCAAATTAACGAATGTATTCGTATCTGGAACATATGGGAAGGACATACCTTGACCTTGCTTAACGAATTGACGCTCATAGGTATGGACTAAAGAAGAACCGTCAGGCCAAGCCAATCTCATATCGGCAGAATTATCTACCGCAAAAATAATGTCCACATCACGTTCCTTTTGTATAAGCGGTAACACAGGAACATTTTCGTCGTCTTCACCGCCGTCAACTAAGAATAGGCTGTCTGAATCAACAATACTTGTCGTATAGTCACTATCCAAAAACTTCGTGTCTTTAAATGGATTAGGACTGTAAACAGCGATATCATTAAAATCTTGAGATAAATCCTTTAGAAAATGTCTTGCTAATCTTGTGATGAAACTAGGTAAGTGAGTGGAGTTTATTCTCAAAAGAAACTGGTTAAATAAGGTGGAGGAAGTACCCATGATAAAACCTGCATTATCAAAGCCTGCGGTACATTTTCCCCTTTCCAATGGTACACCATTGGAGACATTCGTTCCAAGGTACTTAACGTTGGCAAAAGAGTTCAAAGAGGGATCCCAGGATCCCATTTCAAAGGGATTAAATTCAAAAACCGTTGCGTTCAAATTGATGACTTTTGTTCCAGGATACCTACCGTCCGCAACAGAAATTGGAAAAGGCATTTCAGCATTTTGAAACACTGGGAAATCCCTAATGGAAGACCAAGTCAGGCCTATACCCCCTCTATTCAGAGAAGGGAAAAAATTATACGCCAAGGCTCTGCCCCAAATATCGGCCAAAGAAGTATTGTAATCGGCGTTCTGCTTAGATTCGACAGCATTAGAGATATGATCCCACCTTTTGGCTGTTTTGAATATATTAATGCCGCCGGGGGTAACAATAGAATCTGACAAATCCCAAATAGAATCGTCGTTCTGCATATTATTAAGAATGTCTTGCACGGATGTCCAATTGTTCAAGGCTAATGTACCAACTAGCCAGTTGCCGCCCGAGGCACCAGATAAATATGTTGTGCTTTGTAAAAGTCCACCCAGCCCATGCTCATAAGCACCTTCAGTTCTGTTATCCATTGCTGCTAGAACACCCGCACCTGTTAGCATGGACCGATAGCCCCCACCTGAAACGGCGACAGCAATTTTCGGCAGGTTTTCGCTGTTGCCATCATTAAATAGCTTCGACAAAACTTCTGAGCTATCTGAAAAATTTGCAGTAGCCCTAGTCAAGAAATCTTTTAAAGCTACACTAGTGACTTTATTCCTCTTTTCCAACCATGCGCTCTCATTCTGAGATATAGACGTAGCCTCTCTTACCAGATTTATGTCATCGGGACACGACACGGTGCCAGGAACATAACTATCTGCGGGCGACCACGCATTAGCGGCCAGTAGAAACTGAGAAATTGCGAATATGTAACTGATAATAATTTTTGAACATAATGGACGTATCATTACTTATATTATTATGTGTGTAATTTCCTTGCTTTTAGTCCTCTTAAAACGGCGTATTCCAAGCTGAAAAGTGAAATATTAGAACTCGTAAAACCACGTATAACTTATATAAAAGTGGATGAAAAGCGTAACAATAACATAGTAGTGTGGTAATAATGGTGATAGAATCCCTGCAAGTCTGGATCTTGCAAAAGAAGTGCCAAATTGAGTAATTCCATAGCCAAGCCATCTTAAAAGCAGGGAAAAAGAAAGAAGAGAAAAAGGCTCATTGCACAGAAGAACCAGTACAACATTCGCGGAACCGGCAAGATATTTTCGTGGAGGACTAAAGCGAAACGAAAACGGATGAAGTTGCGGTATTTCCTGATTTGGAAGTTCTATGGGGCGTCCACCGGTTTCAAAAAAAAAGGAAAAATGATTTGCGTTTTAGTCATTGAGAACGAAAGGAGGAATTGGATTACGCGGGCAGTAATATGGTGCGCGATGCTGGCGTATTAACGCGAGATGAAGGAGGCTGAAGTCAGGAAAACTCATGTGAGTGTGACGTTACCGATGACATTATGGACACTTTTAAATGGTCATGTGACGCGGTATCACAGGAGGCAAACAACTGTACTCAGCAATTTCCCGATCACCTACTAACTGCGCTCTCTTCGCCTGGTATGCTCTTTTTGCAACGCACAAAGCTTCGTATAGTATTCATTATACGATTATTAGGAGTGCTGATGACTATCGTCTGTATTCTCTGAAGTGTTTGCCGCTGTTGTGTCTTGCCTTGCAACAGCGTATGTTTACCGTTTTATATATTGCGTGGCGCGCACCCGGTGATAAGAAACATCCATGTGATAAAACTCCGCACGTTGCTTGATTAATTAACCTCGGAGGTGTTACCCGCAATCAATATGTCTGCCAGCCGCCCGCCCGCCCCGGAGAAAAGAGCTTAGGACAAGAATCACTGTCTCTTACCTTGGAATCAGGGCAGGTCCGCACAAGCGGTAGTAAGCACATACCTAAAATAGCAGTATTCTTCTTTCTTTAGAGAACGTTAGACTCAATTGAAAAGGTTTACTGAATGCATCCATGCTAGATTAGCACACAGTAACTTTACGCCCGTAACTTACTACTCGTAGAACTGGCCGCTGGTGTTCCGTAACCCGCCGCGCTCGCTCCGTGCACGAAAACAACAAAACAAAAAAAACAACAAATAAAGCATACAGCTCTATTTAACAGCTGAACTATTATCCAGTGTAATAGAGTCACAACCCCCAACTAAAAAACACTGCGGACTCTATTATACTTCAGTCGGAAAAAATATCGTTAAATTCAATTTCGCACTATAGCCGCACGTAAAAATAACATAACATAATGTCAGGAAAAGCTCATGGAGGTAAAGGTAAATCCGGCGCTAAAGACAGTGGTTCATTGAGATCTCAATCTTCTTCAGCAAGGGCTGGCTTGCAGTTTCCTGTCGGTAGGATTAAGCGTTACCTGAAAAGGCACGCTACCGGCCGAACAAGAGTAGGATCCAAAGCTGCCATTTATTTGACTGCTGTGTTGGAATATTTGACTGCTGAAGTGCTGGAGTTGGCTGGTAATGCAGCCAAGGATCTTAAAGTCAAGAGGATTACCCCAAGACATCTGCAATTGGCCATTAGAGGTGACGATGAGTTAGATTCTTTGATCAGGGCTACAATTGCTTCAGGTGGTGTTTTGCCTCATATAAATAAAGCATTATTATTGAAAGTGGAAAAAAAGGGAAGTAAGAAATAAGAAGAATAGTTTTTCTTTCCCATTTCCCGTAATTCTCCCTGCTCCTGTATCCTCATTCTATCCATATTAACGTCTGTATCATTATTATAAGTTGAAATTTGTCTCTCCGTACCCGAGTTATATACATACATATATGTAATCTATCTCTCCTTTCACGTCTAATCTCTTATGTTTTTACTATAATATATAGCATGAAAATATACTCTCACACAATATTCCCAACGATAGCGCAGTAGCCGTTATGTACGCAGAAATTTGGTCAGGGCTTTCTTTTTGTTGAACTTTGCATACCCGGAAAAATGGAAATTAAGGACACCTACAAAAGTACACTGTAGAAATCAAATCAAAGAAAAGGTTTAATAGAAGATAAATTTCCATACGTGCCGACAGGACAAAAAAAAAACCCCCCTACCATTTCTAATAACAGCTTCACCACTAGTTATACTGTCGACTTTCTACCGATTTGTTGGTTCCTTTTTATAACCAGAAAATCATCTATCAATTGCAATTTATAAGAGAAGGGGAGAAAGACAAAATAATAATATGGTGCCAGAAAATAGAAGGAAACAGTTGGCAATTTTTGTAGTTGTCACATATTTGCTCACATTTTATTGCGTGTATTCAGCCACCAAGACAAGCGTTTCCTTTTTGCAAGTAACACTGAAGCTAAATGAAGGCTTCAATCTAATGGTTTTGTCGATATTCATCTTATTAAATTCTACCTTACTATGGCAACTCCTAACGAAACTATTATTTGGTGAACTGAGGCTTATTGAGCATGAGCACATTTTTGAAAGGTTACCATTTACCATTATAAACACCTTGTTTATGTCCTCACTGTTCCACGAACGGTATTTTTTCACAGTGGCATTTTTTGGACTATTACTACTCTATCTGAAAGTTTTCCATTGGATTTTAAAGGATAGGCTGGAGGCCTTATTACAGTCAATAAATGATTCCACCACAATGAAAACCCTTATCTTTAGTAGATTCTCATTTAACCTCGTACTATTGGCGGTTGTAGACTACCAGATAATAACACGATGCATCTCCTCCATATATACAAACCAAAAGAGTGATATTGAATCCACATCCCTTTACCTGATACAAGTAATGGAGTTTACCATGCTTTTGATTGATTTGCTAAATTTATTCCTACAGACTTGTTTGAATTTCTGGGAATTTTATCGCTCACAACAAAGTCTGTCTAATGAGAACAACCATATTGTCCATGGCGATCCTACAGATGAAAACACGGTTGAGTCTGATCAATCTCAGCCAGTGCTGAATGACGACGACGATGACGACGATGATGATAGACAATTTACCGGCCTGGAGGGTAAATTCATGTATGAAAAAGCAATTGACGTATTCACAAGATTCTTAAAAACGGCACTTCATTTGTCTATGCTAATACCATTTAGGATGCCTATGATGCTTTTGAAAGATGTGGTGTGGGATATCTTGGCACTATATCAAAGTGGCACAAGTTTGTGGAAAATCTGGAGAAATAACAAACAGCTCGACGACACTCTTGTCACTGTCACCGTAGAACAGCTACAAAATTCTGCAAATGATGACAATATTTGTATCATTTGTATGGATGAGTTAATACATTCTCCAAACCAGCAGACGTGGAAGAATAAAAACAAGAAACCCAAAAGGTTACCTTGTGGCCACATACTTCATTTGTCGTGTTTAAAGAATTGGATGGAACGTTCTCAGACTTGTCCTATTTGTAGATTGCCTGTCTTTGATGAAAAAGGTAATGTTGTGCAAACGACTTTCACTTCCAATAGTGATATCACGACACAGACCACCGTAACAGATAGCACTGGGATAGCGACAGATCAACAAGGTTTCGCAAACGAAGTAGATCTACTTCCCACAAGAACAACTTCCCCTGATATAAGGATAGTGCCTACTCAAAATATAGACACATTAGCAATGAGAACAACGTCAACCTCTACACCATCTCCTACGTGGTATACGTTCCCATTACATAAAACTGGTGATAATTCTGTTGGGTCAAGCCGATCAGCCTACGAATTTTTGATCACAAATTCAGATGAGAAAGAAAATGGTATTCCTGTCAAATTAACAATAGAAAATCACGAAGTAAATTCTCTGCATGGAGACGGGGGCGAGCAAATTGCCAAGAAAATTGTCATACCAGATAAATTTATCCAGCATATCTAGATTGCATGTTTTATATTATACATAGTTTTTTTTAAAGAAAAAAACTACTGGATGAAAAACACACACACATATATATATATATTATACATCAGCGGAAATTACTCGATATCTAGAAATGCGTACACATGCTACATCGATCAGCTACGTCTGACCGAATACTTTTCAATAGTAAAAAAGGGGGCGAGCTGGGAATTGAACCCAGGGCCTCTCGCATGCTTTGTCTCCCTGTTAATCAGGAAGTCGCCCAAAGCGAGAATCATACCACTAGACCACACGCCCGATCTTTTCTGAGAACCATGACAACTCAGAATTTATAATACACATCATGGCCTTCCAAAGCAACTCAGCCTATGTTGAAATGTAATTCTAGTACCATCCACTTATTATTGGTATTCATGTTACTAGTATATTATCACATACGGCATAGGAAGGTGACATAATGATTAAGGAACAGCTATCACATATAAAGGAAGCAGAAATCCTAAGATTGATAATGCAATAGTATAATAAATGATAACATATAAAATGGAAGAAGAAGTAAACATTATCATAATATGTAGATATATCGACTCTCCTTTTGTGAATTCCTATATACTCAAGAAGAACTTCCAGCATATTTTGTATATTTAATATTATAACCTGTAACAACGATGAAATTCCAACAATTATCTCAAAATCACTCATATTTCAATTAGAGGGATAGTAATAGAAGAAGAAATCTGGTCCAAAATTCTTTTAATACTTGGATAAGTAAGTTATTCACGTAACAAAGGCTACACATTTACTATTCTTTCATGTAGAAATGCAATAAGCCATCTACGGTTCGTGGTGGAAAAATACAATAAAAAAAGAATCACCCGTAAAAAAAAGCTATGGGGGCATTGAATTGATATTCATCAATTACAAGTAAAACACTCCAATTTTTTGTCACGCTTATTAGAATATTAGCCTATACGGTGCTAAATGTGACATAGATTCCAACTCTCATCGAATTCAGTCGAAACAGGCGTGCAAATAACGTACTAGGACTAACAAGCAATAATACAGGAAGGCATGAGGAAATAATTGCAGAAATAAGTAAAATCATTTCGTTATTATGAAGTCTATATTGTCGAAAAGCTTCTAATCTCTATACATAATTCTCCTAGGTCATTTAGAAACCAACAACGAGAAAAAAAATAATTGTAAAAACATAAATTTTGGACTGATTATGCCCTTGAATAAATTAATAATTAATGGCTGCTTCAGAATGTATTCATACACATATGCAACTTTATCTAAGTGCTCAAATATTAATGAGCTTTTCTCATAGTATAATGCAGATAAAAAATAATACTAATAGAAAGTACTGTAACATATTCGTTGGCTTCAGTGAAAGCGCATCGGACAGAGCATAATTCCTGGCATATGTTCTACCACAATTCCAATAATCGATGGGCGAACTTTTATTTTCTGCCACGTTAATTGAAGAGGAATAGCCGCAATCCAGGACACCATGCCAAGTAGATGTTGGCATATCAGCTGAGAATGTGGTTCCTGGAACCTTTTTAGTCAACGTTGCAAAAGCTGATTCATATGCTCTACCGCATGCCCAGTAGGCTTGTGCGTCTTCTGTTTCGTATCCAGACATGGCCGTATACATCACTCCCATGTTACCACAAAAAAATGATGTGGTCGCATTTGGTGATAATGAAGTAGAAAATGTGGTTGTGGGGGAAGTTGTTGAATCAGACATTCTCACGTTACTTTACTTTTTTTGTTAAACTGAAATCTTTAAATAATCAAAGAGTTCAACGTTCGAGTAACTCTTTTTTGTTCTACTTTTAAGTAGCTTCACTTTTCTGAACAATTGAAATAGTTGAACAATTGACCACGCTACAACGGAATTTTGATAAAATAGCAAATGATGTTTTAATATATATAACTATTTATTATTTATGGTGGCTAAAAAATTTTCAGGTTTTCAGGCGACCTCTTCAGTATCCATTATATGCCGCGACAAACCCTTTTTCCAAAAACGGTCATCGATGTTTATTCCGAGTAGGCTCAGTTGCCTGCGCCCGGACCCTTCTTAAGGGGAAGTTCTCGAAACTTTATGTAATTTTAAGTTTAACATAAACTGTATAAGCCGCTGTAACACTGTACCAAGATAGGCGTTTTAATTACGGCCTAGATTGTTTAATATTTTGCTTAGAAATAATAGGGCACAAAAAAACATTCGAGGCTTAAAGTAGTGCCACATAAAAATGTGTCTTCTGGTACTTATTAGAAAAGGCTTCCCAAAAAAAGCACAAAAGAATTTAGTATTGAATGTTCATGCCCCTTGTCGGAATAAAAACGGAAAAAAGGGAGAGTAAACTAGTCTGTTGTAGCAGTAGGCAGTGATGATTATTCCTGGAAAAATCAAAGATTCTGTCTTACACAACTTATTCAGTACAGTTTCGCTAAGTAAGGAAAGAAACTTTACAAGGGTAAAGTAGGTAAAGTTCCAAACTATATATCAAGGGTGTCCCAAAATAAATACTAAAAGTACTTAATGAATAGAGTTCCTGGGATTGTGCTGATCCCAGTTTTCTTTGGCAGCTCTGAGCGCTTCTGCAACTCTATGTAGGCAATTTTTAAATCGGTTGACTTTTTCTCTAGATTTGTTCGGTAAAATGAGGTGTTCTTGTGATAAATTTTCTCTTTTGTTGTCACTTACGTCAACGCTCAGCCTAGGACATGATGTCTTAACCTTAATAGTTCTTCTCGACAATATATTTTTGAAATGTTCGTAATTTCTGAAGAAACTATTTTGTTTTTCAACACATACAGAACTTCTCCTCATGACAACACTTCTTACACTTTGATCTCTACTAAAGGTAGAATTTGGTGAAGCTAGATGGACTGGATAATATGGTGATGATTCCGATATTATTTTCAAATTAGGGGTCAAAATTCTGGACCACGTTGAAGGTTCCCCATACGGATCAGGAGCTGGGTTTGAGCAGACCCAATTTGCTGTTCTTCTCGAGATTGTCTTTGCAATAGCAGGAGTTATACGTTGCATTTCGGCTATCGCTTGATTAGTAGTGTCTTTTAAGGCACTTTCGTCGCTGGAAATTACTGTTGCATGTGTCAATTCGATTGAGAAGGGGTTACTATCTCTTGTGGCCTTTTGTTCCGGAAACGTAAGCAGTTTATTGCCTGAATCAGTAGAGACAGTTCTACCGATTTTTTCAAACTTCCTCTGTGTGGTGCTTTGTTCATTGCGAAAATTTGATCGGTATAAGCGATGTGTACGGTTTAAAGTAAGTTCTTGAAGGGTAGGATTGTTGCTTTCATTAATTTTTTCTAAAGAAAAATTACTTCTCAACAAATATTCAGTTTTTGCTGACGTTGTAAGTGGGAATTCGACGGAGAATGTTTTATCATCGCAAACGTTCTCACTTGTGCATGAACTTTTTGTTGTTTTTGATGTAGTGGCGTTCTTTCCCTTTTTATTCAATATCTTTTTCGATATATAGTGTAAATTTTTGGTGTCACTGTCTAGAGAAAGGAAAGTCTTTCTTGGTGTCTTTTCCCAATTTACAGATACTCTATAATTTACTGTCGTAACCGCAAAAGAATCCACTGAATCTAATTTTGACCATCTTATTGTTCGTTTGAAGGAAAAGCATAAAAATTTGCCGGTAAATTTTCCAATTTTCATACCGTCACCATGAAAAACTGCTCTTTTATCGTCAATAAAAACATTTGGAACATTAACGTTAGTTCTCAAATATAGAATTGCCTCGCCGGTTTTTTCATCCTTTACGCTCTTATATATGAGATCGTGGAAATGCTTGACAAACAAATTATTTAGATTTGCATGAGGTTCTGCAAATAGCAACATGTTGTTTTTAATCCTTCCAAGAACTTTTTTCATTAGTGCAAAATAGGGAGTGAAGACAGCATGGAAAGCGCTTTTTAACGTTTCATTCGTAAAGTTCAAACTGTTCACGGAACATTTTCCAGGCCAGTGGAATCGTACCCAATAAACAGTTGGACATAGAACTAGGACTGGCATACACTCTTCCATTTGGAGAATGGATATTAGTATAATGTAAATATAATTGATTTCATCTGGATGTCTCTCAAAGTCAGCAACGCTGATTCGTTGGATGTATTTGTTTGAACCTGCCAACAGCCTGAAGTACTCTAATTTTTGTTTGTATGTAGCGAAATTAGTAAATTTAGCCAATCTTAGCATGCCTCTAGAAAATGATATATTGATGCTTTCGAAACCTGGTAATCTAGAGTATTCAATGAACATGATTGAAAAAGCACTAGGCCAGGTGATTATACCGCAGACTTACGGTAATATAAGGGCAAGAGAACTAAAAAAATCAATAATGTAGGCTTATATTACAGTTCTTTGTGAGATATTCCTTTCTAGAGCGTTTTCTGTGTCCACTCAATTAATATATACACTTCCCGTATCCTAACATTTACTGACACAATGATAGGCACAACGCGCGAAGGAGCGGTGGGGCTTTGAACAATAAGGACCCTTACATAGAAAAGGCGTTAGAACAACAATATGGTTAGGCCATAGAAACCTCGGTGTCTTTTAGGAACTTCACAGAATAGAACATACTGCAGTAGATATAAATACACCACTGGGGCAATGCAGCCTGGTTTTTTCCAAATATACAAAACACTTCATGATACTTACTAATGGTCGTTGATACAGTACTCATTGTATCATTGCAGGAGAGTTAGGTTGGCTTTTTTGCATTTATTTATTTATTCATTTACTCAATTGACAGGCAATGTCAATGATTTTTTGGAAGAAATTTGCCTAATGTTTTTACTCAGTTACTCACCGCTCCCTGGATAACATAAGGTTCATTTGCTTCCGTACTGATTTTTTTTGCAGTCTATAAGCCACTATGTACTTCCCAATGCTCCTGCAGGCATATTCTTTTTCAATTTTCATGTTTTTACTTCCAGTCGTTGAGCATCATATGGATTCTATGTTGATGAGGCTTTTCAGAACGTGCTGTACTTTCGGAGAAGCGCCCGCTTTAACGCAGCGCGAAGAGAATAATTGAGGCTTATCTTAGAACCCTGCCCCCTTTGAAGCCACCCATTGCTGTTTCTCTTGGTAATCCTAATAATATAAAACAATACGATATTGTTCAAGATCAGCAGAACTTCAATTCGTTGATCAATCTTTTCGTCACCTTTTCTTCTATCACATCGCCAATATAAATATAGACACCAAAAATGCCCAAGGAGTCAGAGGTCATAAATTCTGAATTTCATGTAGATGTCCAAGATCCAGAGCGTCTAAACGGCCACCCTGTAGCAAAATTTATCAATAAATTAAGCGGTCAACCTGAATCTTACGTCAACAGGACTAATTATATTTTCGGTCGAACACTGGGTGCCGGTTCCTTCGGTGTTGTGAGACAAGCCAGAAAGTTGTCCACAAATGAAGATGTTGCTATAAAGATCTTATTGAAGAAGGCATTGCAGGGAAACAATGTGCAATTACAGATGCTGTACGAAGAGCTGTCCATTCTTCAAAAATTGAGTCATCCGAACATTGTGTCATTCAAGGATTGGTTTGAATCGAAGGATAAGTTCTATATTGTCACTCAGCTGGCAACAGGAGGTGAATTATTTGATAGAATTCTGTCTAGAGGGAAGTTCACAGAAGTGGATGCTGTTGAAATCATAGTTCAGATTCTTGGTGCCGTGGAGTATATGCATTCCAAGAATGTTGTTCATAGGGATTTGAAACCTGAGAACGTTTTGTATGTTGATAAGTCAGAAAATTCGCCTCTGGTAATTGCGGACTTCGGTATAGCTAAACAATTGAAGGGGGAGGAGGATTTGATATACAAAGCAGCCGGATCGTTGGGTTATGTGGCACCAGAAGTCCTCACACAAGATGGACATGGTAAGCCTTGTGATATATGGTCCATTGGTGTGATCACATATACTTTACTGTGCGGTTATTCTCCTTTTATTGCCGAAAGCGTTGAAGGATTCATGGAGGAATGTACAGCTTCGAGATACCCGGTAACCTTCCATATGCCATATTGGGATAACATATCTATTGATGCCAAGCGTTTCATCTTGAAGGCATTGAGATTGAATCCAGCTGACAGACCAACTGCTACGGAATTGCTGGACGATCCATGGATTACTTCAAAGAGAGTTGAAACTAGTAATATTTTACCAGACGTTAAGAAAGGGTTTTCTTTGCGTAAGAAATTACGTGACGCTATTGAAATTGTGAAGCTTAATAATAGAATTAAGAGGTTAAGAAATATGTATTCATTAGGGGACGATGGCGATAACGATATAGAAGAGAATTCCCTCAATGAAAGTCTTCTGGACGGCGTCACACATTCGTTGGATGATTTACGTCTGCAATCTCAGAAGAAAGGGGGAGAACTAACAGAAGAGCAAATGAAATTGAAGTCTGCATTAACAAAGGATGCCTTTGTTCAAATTGTCAAAGCTGCAACAAAGAATAAACATAAAGTTTTGGCTGGTGAAGAGGAAGACGATAGCAAGAAAACACTGCATGATGATCGGGAGTCGAAGTCAGAAGACTAAATTACGGACTTGAATTCGTGTACATAAATTCGTATATAATATTTAATGTGTAAAGCTAGTGACGATTTTATGTAACCAGCAGCTACACTTCATGGCATTCAAACTATAGACCTTTTCTGGCATTACGCCTCAAGCTTCTTTTTTCCCGAGAATTATCTTGTAGTTGCCTAACGGGTTCTGAGAAGATCTCTATATCATCACAATTCCTATCACAATCTTTAGCACCATTGTGTAATTCTCTTTTCCCAAAAGATTTATCTGTCCTATCTTCACCTTTTCTTGTCAATGTATTCTCCTCACTCAGATATTCTGAATCATAGTCATCGCTAACGTCAATGTCAACTTCATTTTCACTTTCCTCGGAAACGTCACCATTTACATCACTCGAGTAATGTACCGTGGTTCTTCTCTGAGAGCTTGTTCGCAAATGACGTCCTTCAGTACTGTCTGTAGGGGCAGCAGTTATGCGCTGAATAGTCTCATTTATGAATACACTGAAAATTTTCAAAAACTCAATTAGATTGTCTATACCCTTTTTTGTATCATCGGTGTCATTTTCAGTAAGTGATGATAAACTTTCCAAATACTCAATGAAGTTACTCAAAGAATTCGAGTCTCCTGCAACTTCAAACCAATGCGGCACCTCGGCAAAGTGAACATCATTGAACTGTAAATTACGGATACATGCAGGAGTGTTCCTATATATAAGTTTAAGTTGACACTTGTTTTCATTTTGTGCGGTTTTTGCAGGCAGTATTTTTGTACCCTCCTCTTTGAATTTTACGAAGTAATTAAGATAAGTTGACATGTCATTGAAACTGTAACTAGTGTTTACTGAACTGCATTCGTTGCCAATCCAGAATGGTGGTAAGTAGAAATCTCCAACTCGTGGAATTCTCGCTATCATAAACTCTGATGTCCTTAACTTGTAAATTTCGTCTACGGTGGGATCATCAATTGGTGTGTGTGTAAATTCGTTTGCAAAATATTCACCCCATTCTTCATTTATTTTAACTGCAGCTCGTAATCTGTCTGTAGTTACTTTTTCGCTCAATGATTTCCGAACACCCTTTAGAAATTTCATCTGACTATTGATCTTACTCAGTTTTCCTTTGTCGCTGGGCTTCCTTTTCTTTCGATTTTCCAACTTTTGACTCATCAAAGAGCATAAAACTTCACAACTATCCAATATGTTATTGGCCCCGCACATAGCAAACCTGCTGGCGTGAAAAGTTTGATGGTTGAACCCTGTATCGCCTTTCAAGTGAGTGAGCCTTTGAATTTCATTATGGAAAAGTGCGGAGTAGCTACAATTCCAATCGATCATGCATCTCAATAATATTATTCTATCTAATGGTTCCATCGTCAACAAACCACCTCCATTAAAATTTAGAGTAGATAAAATATCACTATTACCACGCCATTCTTTTGGTAAGCCCCACTCCTGGATTAAGCTTCTGAGTTTGCCAACCAGTTTTCCATATGGATTTTTCAAACTAAGAAATCTTTTTAGCGTGAAATTTCTATGAGTTTGGTTGTCTGCTCTTTTCTCGGAGCAGAATAATAACCTCAAAAGACTGCAAAATAGTAGATTCATTTTATCCTGACAAATTCGAATATTCTTCGCAGAATGGCCAGCCACCTCTAATTCTAATCCTATCTCCACATCTTGAAATGACAGGTTCAGTAGATCGTCGCTGAACACCCATTTAAATTTGACGATAAAAGAAAGGATCTTCATAACATCGCCTGCATATGGGAGAGGGGTGCAAAGGGGAGGCGCCCAATTGCTTTCCGTTACCGTCTCATCACTCATAAACTTTGCAAAGTCAGAATATCGTAAAGGAATATTTGGTGACCAGTTTAATGTATTCAATGGTCTATTATTAGAAGCAGTGTGTTCACTGATCGACTCTACATTGTTAGTGTCGTTCGAATGTGTTTTGATATTAGAATATTTGCTTGCCATATTTGCCTCCATTTCTTTAGTTTTCATTTCTTCATCACAGGTACCTTCATATTTCTCCCGCTTTTTAGTATTTTGGGTAGCAGCATCCAGTGATTCGTCAATTGAACTATTGTGAGAAAGTACAACAGGTTCTTCTACAATTTTGATGTTTCTGAAATCATCAAAGGTCAACTGACCCCTTCTTTTTACCCTAGGCTTTGAAGACTGGTTTTTCTGTTGTTTGACCATAGGTTTCTTGATAAAGTCATCGACCAAGTCTAAATCAATAATTTCTGTCATTATTGTACCTCAAATTTCTTGTTCCTTATTTTCTTGTTTGATGTCTAAAAAAAAGAGATATCCTGGTAATGAGCAGGCCGTTTCTTCAGCTCATACAATCGAAAGCTTAAGAGTTAGTCGTTGATATGGTATTCTCTAATACCGAAAATAACTTAGTACATATAAACGCGTAAAGTTCACGCGTTTATATCACCCTACCATATGACATTCTAACCCTACTAATTTTTTATCAAAGCTAATAGGGTTGTATTTTATTATCTTTTACACCTACCTTTTTTTTGTATATGCCCTATAGATGAATTATAATTGTTGGACCGGTTTGTATTGGGCTTTTAAGGTGTAAAGTGAGTGCGTATAGATTATAGCAGAATAGACTATAAGTACGGCAAGACAGGAAAGTCTCCAATTGATGTACATTTTATCGCTTTGTGATCTAGGCAGTCGTTACAAACATGTTTAGAGATAGAACTAATTTATTTTTATCATACCGTAGGACTTTCCCTCATAACATAACTTTCTCATCTGGGAAAGCACCCTTGGGCGATGATCAAGATATTGAAATGGGTACATACCCGATGATGAATATGTCTCACGATATATCGGCCAGATTGACAGATGAACGAAAAAACAAGCATGAGAATCACAGTGATGCGTTACCACCCATATTTATTGATATAGCGCAGGATGTTGATGATTATCTTCTGGAGGTGAGACGGTTAAGTGAGCAGTTGGCGAAGGTTTATAGGAAGAATTCGTTACCTGGCTTTGAAGACAAGAGTCATGATGAGGCGCTGATTGAAGATCTAAGTTTCAAAGTAATTCAGATGCTGCAGAAATGTTACGCTGTTATGAAACGATTAAAGACCATATACAACTCTCAATTTGTGGATGGTAAGCAATTAAGTCGAGAAGAGCTGATTATACTAGATAATCTACAGAAGATCTATGCAGAAAAGATACAAACTGAAAGTAATAAGTTCAGAGTATTACAAAATAATTACTTGAAATTCTTGAACAAGGATGATTTGAAACCTATCCGCAATAAGGCCAGTGCAGAGAACACGCTATTATTAGATGATGAGGAAGAGGAGGCAGCAAGAGAGAAGAGAGAGGGCCTCGATATTGAAGACTATTCAAAAAGGACGTTGCAGAGACAGCAACAGCTTCATGACACTTCTGCAGAAGCATATTTGAGAGAACGTGACGAAGAAATTACTCAGTTGGCAAGGGGTGTATTAGAAGTGAGCACTATTTTCAGGGAAATGCAAGATTTGGTTGTTGACCAGGGGACTATTGTGGACAGGATTGATTATAATCTGGAAAATACAGTGGTAGAGCTAAAAAGTGCAGATAAAGAGTTGAATAAAGCAACACACTACCAGAAGAGAACTCAAAAATGTAAAGTCATTTTATTACTAACATTGTGCGTAATAGCGCTCTTTTTCTTTGTTATGTTGAAACCACATGGCGGTGGCAGTGGTGGTCGTAATAATGGTAGCAACAAGTACAACAATGATGATAATAAAACAGTTAATAACAGTCATGATGACGGCAGTAATACCCATATTAATGACGAAGAGAGCAACTTGCCGAGTATCGTTGAAGTAACAGAATCTGAGAATGATGCTTTGGATGACCTACTTTGATGACAAAACTTTCACGGTACCGCATCGCGATTTTGAACTATAATATGCTTTGAAGAAACTTGAGAGATTTAGTCAGCGTTCATATGACCTGTTGCTCGTTCTATTTGAGAAAAGTGAAAAGGTTAATATATGATTTCAATAAAGTATGTAGTATGATAATAAAATACAAATTTATATGGGATAAAATTGAACCGCAAGTAAAGATTGGCGAACGAATATTGTGCATAAGTAGTTCCTGAAGATGATAAAATATGGTTTAATACAAGTTGGTGGTTATTGTGATTTGTAGAATATAAAAAAAAAAAAGAACCTTCATTTTTCTTTTTTTACCTAAATCCGTAAGGATTGTTCAGTGAAGTAGTAGCTCGGGGCAAGTTTTTGTTTTGCATTCTCCTCTTATAGGCAGGCTTATATCCTTGTGTTATCGGGCTTTGGTTTGGTAAAGGATTCGGAGCAAAACCGACGCCTGGTACCGGATTTCTGTGCTGTGGCACTTGGTTTGGGGCAACGTTGAAATAAGGATTGCTTTGTAAAATAACATTAGAAGGATCTGGACCAGCAGGAGTAGTTCTTTGATATAAATTGTATTGATGATATTGCTGCTGTGGTTGGTGTTGTTGTGGTTGTAGTCGTTGTTGGGGATACATTAATGGCGCCGGGTGTGGCTGACCAGCGTACGGTCTTATATTTGCAGGACCAGCGGCTGTTTCTCGAGGCATTTGATTGTATACTTCCGGATTGACACCTCTCTGTGATATTGAAGTCAACGTTGAATCTTTATCGTTGTAGGAGGACATGCTGTTGATGTGGCTATCGTTTGGTTCATTGAAGGAGGTCTCCATGATGTCGTTTAGTAGTCTCGAAGGATTTCTGTGCGGTATGACCTCTCTTTGAGAGTAGTCTGAGGACGCTAATGATGCACCGGATGATATTTCCGTTTTTCCTAGCGGAACTTTATAGTTTATATTGTTGCTGGTGTTACTACCATTGTTTCTCACATAATTATTAGAAACACTCCCATTTTTCAAGCCACTTTCACTTTCAATGACAGAATACGTTGAAGTTGACCTCCTTTTGTCATAGGCCATGCCATCGTCCTCTTCTTCATTAAGTCCGGAACCATTTGAATTTTCCATGTCCTTTGCTTCTTTATCGAAAGTAGAAATATCAGACGTGGTAGAAGTGGTTATGTTTGATAATTTCGGATCTTGATTGTGTGAAATAATATCTGGGACAACAGTGATATTAGTACCGTTCTTAAAATTGTCACCCAATAAATTCGTTCTTGAATCACCACGGAGGTTGGCCTCACTATCAGCGTCGATATCGAATCTCCCGGACTTCGAACTTAGATATGGGTCATTCAGCAGCATGCCCTTTTCTTCCAGTTCCTCGGTTTCGTCATCATCCCTTGAGCCTGAGCTTCTTGAATAAGCTGAGAATATCAAAGGAATTACTAGTAGAGATAAAGCAGCTCCTGGTATCAGGACCCATGAACACCAGGTTACATGTGGGTAAAACAGTAAAAATACCACGATACATATCAAAGAAGCAGAAAGAAAGCCTAGAGTGGAAAATGTCAAATTAACAAAAAACATGATGGCAGACGCACTACCAACTCTATCACTGGATAGCACGTTAATTAATAAAACGCTCATGATGGTACAAAGAAATCCCAAAAAATTAAGACCAGCAGCAATGGGTGTGATAAAGATGATTTTCCCCAATATAGACCTAGCGTTGCTATTGAGTTTCCAGTTGCTATCACTGTCTGATAGCTCATCGGGGTGATAATTATAACTTGCTTTTGAGCAGGAGCCCTCTTTACAGTAGCCGAATGTACCGTATGTGATCTCATCATATTTAGAATAGCCTATTTGTTTGAAAATTGGAGCCGTAATGGATCCGATAATGAGAAACGCCATAGTGACGAATTGTGATAGACCCACAAGGAAGAAAACTACCGAAGAATTTTTCTTCATAGCCTTTCTTATATTATAATCTATTAATGTTTACTAACTTCTCTGCTATAGCTTGAGTGAAAAATGGTATGTGCTTGGACAAGCTAAAATGAAATGATGGTCTTTTAACGCTGTGCCTTGTTGTTTCTATTGCCTGACACCTGAAGATATAAGTTATATATCGGAAAGAGAATGCAAGAAGAGACAAAATTATGACTAGCTGATCAAGAGGGTTTCTTATCAACAAGGATAAGAGACAACAGGACATGCATTACCGTGGCTTTCTGCCCACCACAGCGACAATGCAATATCGCTGACGCCTGCCTCTTTATTCAACTAAAAATATCTAAATATCAGCTGGAGCCAGCCGTCTCTTTTCTTCAGATGTGCCGTGATAAGCCCTTTTCGGCGCCCACGCGACGCGAATTGTTTCACACGGTAGGATAAGAGAAATTGCGTACAGCCACGAGAATTCGACTGCAACAAAGGTGTTAGACATTGCAGACTTGTTGCAAATTTGATTCCTACGGCAGGGAAAGATGCAGAGGAAAAAAATACTTGTTCATTCTTGGCAGATAGATTGCAATGCGAATCAAGTAAAAAAGCTAAGACCAGCGATGTGCAAAAGTAAAAAAATATCTCCCGGGGGCGAGTCGAACGCCCGATCTCAAGATTTCGTAGTGATAAATTACAGTCTTGCGCCTTAAACCAACTTGGCTACCGAGAGAAGCTATTTTTGTGTAGGTCAAGAATTGATGTCTATATATATTATTAATTTTATTGCGGCCTGGCTCGAAGAAGTCTTCATCCACGTATTCAAATGATAATTTTTCAAAATGTCAGGTTTTTTTTTTATTGTCATGTCGTTATGCATTAAATGATCTGGAATAATTAATTATGAAGGATGAGTACTAGAGAAGAGAAAAAAAAATATTCTACAAAAATAAATTGAACTTGTTTCTTCGGTATTAACACCAGAAATGGAACTGTCTCACGTACCATGGACGGGAATCTAGGTACATTTTCTTTTCGGCAATTTCTTGCTTGACTATTTCGATGTCGATATCTTTACGATCGGTTTCCAAATCTATGTCCTTTAACGCCTTAACCCCCCACCATTTGCCTGTTTGACACTTGTAATAAATTTTGTGGACGATGAATATAAATAACATGATTAAGGCACACAGATAATTTTGAAAAAATATTTTAGCCCTTTCTTTGCCGCTGGTCCAGCCACCAATGGGCCATAGTGAACAATAGAATTGAGCTATCAAGATTAGACAGTTGATTAAAGCGGAATACGCTGATCCCCAAATCCCGACAGCACTAACAAATTCTAATTCATCCAGAGACTTCCCTTGAGCCTTCATCGCCAGTCTAAATCTGATATGTGACAGGTTGATGCTCAACCAGACAATGCACGTGGCCAGGCCGGCAATGGCCATTAACCAATTGAAAACTTCAGACATCGAGCCAGATTTGACCAGAAATGCTAGTAATCCAAATAGTGAATTTGCCATAATGCCAACCAGTGGCCTACCAGCACGGTCGATATAACCAAACCACCATGGAATAAGGCCTTGGTGGGCCATCGAACACAACGTTCTACTTGAAGCGAAGATGCAGGAGTTACCTACACTCAAAACACTGATAAGGATGACCGCATTGACGATGGAGGGCAAGGCTTTAATGTGATGCAATTTTATGGCAATGACAAAAGGTGAGTTGTCCACAGATGAACCACCCAGTAAGTTTTGGTTTGTATATGGAACCAGGAATCCTACCAGGGTCAGTGATATCAAAAAGAAAAATAAGATCCTCCAAAACACTTGCTTGATAGCACTTGGTAAGCCTTTGGGGTCCGTTTCACCTGATGCCAGGCACGTCATTTCTATACCACCGAGAGAATACGAAGCAACAACAAGAACAGATAGAACGCCCGGGAACCCATTGGCCAAACAACCAGGGTCGTGCCAGTATTTGGCGCCAATGAACTCGTGGTCGGGACCTCCACCGCAAATGAGGACAACGCACAATATAATGAATCCGCAAACTGTTATTGCTTTTATGGTGGAAAATGCAAATTCCGCTTCCCCAAAACCTCGTACACCAAACAAATTTATGGAAACAATAACAGCATAAAAGATGGCTACCCAAATTACGGGGTCAATAGACGAGTTCCAGTACTGTACGGTCATTGCCGCCGCAATGATTTCTAAGGGTAATACAAAAAACCACTGTAGCACGTATATGGTCGAAACAACAAAACTTATACTTGGATCCAAAAACCTTGTGCCGTAATTGGCAAAGGCCCCGACAACGGGGAACCGCACCGTGATTTCACCTAGCCCATGAATCGTCCCGATGATTTGAGAGCCTGCAATAGCCCAACCAATGACGACACCAAGAGGACCACCTTCGGCGATTGCCTTACCACTACCGACAAACAAACCAGTACCTATACTGCCCCCAATGGCAATCATGATTAAGTGCCTTGGTTTCAGAGTCCTCTTCAAATTACTTGTGTCGAACGAGCCGTCCAGAGGAGACTTGAAAGAATCAACACATCGCTGGAAAATATTCCTCTTGCCGTGTTGGTTGTCATCATCGTGATGCGATGAGTTTGAATTGTGTGATGAGGATGATGTTAATTGCTTGGATTTGTATTCTACAAATCCAAAGTTAGATTTTCGCTCCTTCAGCTCCTCATTTGAACGCTTGACAGAAGAAATAAAGTCTTCGGTCATATGAGAGTGTGTTGCGTAATTTGCTTAGCTTATGTTCTTCAGCTATTTTTGGGAAATGTCGTGCTCGACGTGTTGAGAAAGTCAGTCACCTCAAAAACTTCACACTATTTAGATCCGCAATGCTCAGATGTATATACAAACAAATATGAATATATCCTTTTGAACTGGAGTGAATGGTGGGAAATCTCAAATATTTTCTGAAATAGGACCCACACAAGATATTGAAAGTAAGAGAAAAATTTGTGAAAAACTGCCTACGTACCATTTAACGATACACCCCCACCCGAACAAGGTTAGACTACTACAGCTAAGTATAGGAGAGGTAGATGCAATATCATGGCAGCAAAAGAGCGTTCGAATTTTCACTGTCATTTTGTCATTTAATGCCGTTTCTATTCAGTGACACATGGCGGAAAAGGAAAAAAAGAAAAGATTTTACCATGCGGCAAAACCGTAAAAAGAAATATTTTTAGCGCCGTAGCTTCTTTAGGGTATTTGTTTAGGTTAGTATTTATTTTTATTAGGTCATAATAAACCTAAAATAACTTTTAATTAGGGGTTTATTCTTGATTTAAGCCCTATTTCCGGGTAATTGTTTGCCTTCTTTTCTTTTAGGCATTTTCTCTCATCTCAGAAAAATTTTAATGTGTGTGCTACTGCAGTACTTCTTAGAGATACATTGTGAGGGACCCATTGATCAAACGAGTTTTATTTATCATACTTGCATCATACAGGCCAAAACAACATGTCAGTTTCCGCTATCGCCCCCAGACGGAAGAGACTTGCAGATGGTTTAAGCGTCACTCAGAAGGTGTTTGTAAGGTCTCGTAATGGAGGCGCTACCAAGATCGTAAGAGAACACTATTTAAGATCGGACATCCCATGTCTTTCGAGAAGTTGTACCAAGTGTCCGCAAATTGTCGTCCCCGATGCTCAAAATGAGTTGCCGAAGTTCATCTTGTCAGATTCTCCCTTAGAATTAAGCGCACCCATTGGTAAGCATTACGTCGTCTTGGATACCAACGTGGTGTTACAGGCAATTGACCTTTTAGAGAATCCGAATTGTTTTTTCGACGTCATTGTCCCCCAGATTGTCCTAGATGAAGTGAGAAACAAGTCATATCCGGTGTACACGAGATTAAGAACTCTATGCAGAGATAGTGACGATCATAAGAGATTCATCGTGTTTCATAACGAATTTAGTGAACATACTTTTGTGGAAAGGCTTCCAAATGAAACGATTAATGACAGAAACGACAGGGCTATAAGGAAAACCTGTCAATGGTATAGTGAGCACTTGAAACCTTATGACATAAACGTCGTTCTTGTTACCAACGATCGTTTGAATAGAGAAGCTGCCACTAAGGAAGTGGAGTCCAATATAATAACCAAGAGCTTGGTACAGTATATCGAGTTACTACCAAATGCAGACGACATCAGAGACTCTATTCCTCAAATGGATTCTTTTGATAAAGATCTTGAAAGGGACACATTTTCAGATTTCACGTTCCCGGAGTACTATTCTACAGCAAGAGTAATGGGTGGTTTGAAAAATGGCGTTTTGTACCAGGGCAATATTCAAATATCAGAGTACAACTTTCTAGAAGGTTCAGTGAGTTTACCAAGATTTTCCAAACCAGTGTTAATTGTTGGGCAGAAAAACCTAAATAGAGCATTCAACGGTGACCAGGTTATCGTGGAACTGCTACCTCAATCAGAATGGAAGGCACCCTCATCCATTGTCTTGGATTCTGAACATTTCGACGTTAACGATAACCCCGATATTGAGGCTGGCGATGACGATGACAATAATGAGTCCTCTTCCAATACCACCGTGATTTCCGACAAGCAGCGCAGGCTGCTTGCTAAAGATGCTATGATAGCTCAAAGATCGAAAAAAATTCAGCCCACGGCAAAAGTTGTATATATACAAAGAAGATCCTGGAGACAGTACGTCGGTCAACTAGCACCAAGTTCTGTTGATCCACAAAGCAGTAGTACACAGAATGTCTTCGTTATTTTGATGGACAAATGTCTTCCAAAAGTCAGAATCAGAACAAGGCGTGCTGCTGAATTATTGGATAAGAGGATTGTCATTTCCATTGATTCGTGGCCCACCACTCATAAATACCCATTAGGTCACTTTGTGAGAGACCTCGGTACAATTGAATCTGCTCAAGCTGAAACAGAGGCCTTATTGTTGGAGCATGATGTTGAATATAGGCCTTTTTCCAAGAAAGTTCTAGAATGTTTGCCCGCAGAAGGCCACGATTGGAAGGCCCCAACAAAACTGGACGATCCTGAGGCTGTTTCAAAGGATCCATTATTGACAAAAAGAAAGGATCTCAGAGATAAACTTATATGTAGTATCGATCCTCCAGGATGTGTTGATATTGACGATGCCCTACATGCGAAAAAGCTTCCAAACGGTAATTGGGAAGTTGGTGTTCATATTGCTGATGTTACTCACTTCGTTAAACCGGGCACTGCCCTGGATGCGGAAGGTGCTGCAAGAGGTACTTCTGTATATTTGGTAGACAAACGTATTGACATGCTGCCCATGCTTCTAGGTACCGACCTGTGTTCTCTAAAACCATACGTTGATAGATTCGCATTCTCTGTCATTTGGGAATTGGATGATAGTGCTAATATTGTAAATGTTAATTTTATGAAATCCGTCATCAGATCTAGAGAAGCTTTCTCATACGAACAAGCACAACTGAGAATTGATGACAAAACCCAAAATGATGAATTAACGATGGGTATGAGGGCTCTCTTGAAATTGTCTGTAAAACTGAAGCAAAAGAGACTAGAGGCAGGTGCCTTGAACTTAGCTTCTCCTGAGGTTAAGGTCCATATGGATAGTGAGACTTCAGATCCAAATGAAGTGGAAATCAAAAAATTACTGGCGACAAATTCTTTAGTTGAAGAATTTATGTTGTTGGCTAATATATCAGTGGCAAGGAAGATATACGATGCCTTCCCTCAAACGGCGATGCTAAGAAGACACGCAGCTCCGCCATCTACCAATTTTGAAATCTTAAATGAAATGTTAAACACAAGAAAGAATATGTCAATTTCGTTGGAATCGTCCAAGGCCTTGGCCGATTCTTTAGACAGGTGTGTGGATCCCGAAGATCCATATTTTAATACATTGGTTCGTATCATGTCGACTCGCTGTATGATGGCAGCCCAATACTTTTATTCTGGAGCTTATTCTTATCCTGACTTTAGACACTATGGTTTAGCCGTTGATATCTACACACATTTCACATCACCTATTAGACGTTACTGTGATGTTGTGGCCCATAGACAATTAGCAGGTGCCATTGGGTATGAACCCCTAAGTTTGACTCATCGTGATAAGAATAAAATGGACATGATTTGCAGAAATATCAACAGAAAGCACAGAAACGCCCAATTCGCCGGTAGGGCAAGCATAGAATACTATGTCGGGCAAGTAATGAGGAATAACGAGTCCACAGAAACTGGATATGTTATTAAGGTATTTAATAATGGTATAGTCGTACTGGTTCCCAAGTTTGGCGTGGAAGGCTTGATAAGACTGGATAATTTGACTGAGGATCCTAACTCAGCCGCTTTTGATGAGGTGGAATACAAATTAACCTTTGTGCCTACAAATTCAGATAAAGCGAGGGATGTTTACGTTTTCGATAAGGTCGAAGTTCAAGTTAGGTCGGTGATGGATCCAATTACTAGCAAGCGTAAGGCAGAATTATTGTTAAAATAGATGGAAGATGCTTCAGTATCAGGATATAAAAACGAAAAGGAATTCATAACTCATATATAAAACACATCGTAAAGTAGTCAATGTATAATATCGAAAGCAAACAATCGTGATATCTCTTGTAGAGTGAAGAAAACTATTTAGAAAATGGCAAAAAAATTGACATTTTGGTGGTGGACAAAAAAGAAATGCGCAAGCCCGGAATCGAACCGGGGGCCCAACGATGGCAACGTTGGATTTTACCACTAAACCACTTGCGCGCTTTCATGTTATCCTGAGCATCCACTCCTCTATTTAAGCGATATATAAAATAGTAGCAGTTTTCTTACCAAAACATTTCTTCTGCTTTTTAGGTCGGTGGTAGAGTTTCAAAATTCAACCAGGGTGTATTTAAAACATTTAAATGTATATTCTTTCTTAATCGTATCTTTAGTAGTATTTTCCAGATTAAAATCAACTTAACCGACACTTAAACTATTCTCAAATATTGACTTATAGAAAATGAAAAGATTCCATTCTTGAATACAATAGCCGCCATTTAGCAGACTTAAGTAGTGAAATACGTATGGGCGTAGTAACTTCATTTTCTTTATTTCGTGGATACTATATTTCAGTACATCTATGTGCTTATTTCACCTGCAAGTTCATAAAAAGGAAGCTTTATTCTTCTTGTACCGTGTTATGGTGAAGAAGTTACTCTAATGCTGCATTAAACTGACTATTATGTCAATCAGACTTGACTGGGGTAAAGTGGTTTTGTTCGGTAGACTTGAATGTGGTGATATTTGATGGAAAAAAATTTTTTGATTGTTCGGAAAATTCATGTTATACCAAAATGGCCTCATCTCATCGTTTTTAATCGGTAAATATACTGCCAGCATGGAAGAGGAAAAGTAGAAGCCAAGAGTCAATTATCCACTATCTCATGTCCAAAATAGAAGAGCTACCACCATCAGATACTGATGACCATTCGTATTCTAGTAAACCGGGAGATGTATTTTTAGCATTTGTGGACGCACCTGTTAAAGAGACTGATGACATATTAGTTGAAGATAGCTTTATTGGCGGTGAACCTAAGTGGCTACATCCGGATTCCGAACCACCTGCTGAACTATTGAAATGTGGTGCTTGTAAATCAGCGGATAATATGAAGCTGTTACTACAAGCTTTTTCGCCCTTAGATGATGAGCAGATGAGTGCCATACAACAACGTCTTGGTATCAATAATATGAGCTATATTAATCCCCAGGATGACAGAGTATTATATGTCTTCCTGTGTACCGAATGTCAAAGGAAGGGCAATTCTGTTCGCTGTATCAGAGGAGTAAAGAAGAATAAAAACGTTGATAGCCTTTCCGAAAAAATGGCTTCAACTTCATTGGAAAAAGACTTCCAAATCAATCCCTTTGACTTGTCGAATAATTCAGATTCTAAATGTAATGCTTTTTCAAGCAACCCATTTGGCGGTGCAAATGCTAACCCTTTTGGAGCTGATAGCATTAATTCCAATATATCACAAAGCAAGGACGAAGGCAAAAAGAAGGAATCTGCTACCGTTTCTGCAAAGACGGCGAGAAAACTACATGATTTACAAAAGGACAAAGAATACGATGGCAATAAATGCTTTAAAAGTTGTTTGTTGTACGTTGAAGAGGAAACCTTCAAAAATAAAAAGCCAGCTCATCTGCAGCTGCCAAAAAATTTAAAAATTGATAAGGAGGCACTAGATTTAACAGGAGATGAGGATCTCGAAAAAGATCCGATCAAATTGGACCCGAGGACAGAAAAATTATCCAAGTTTCTTGATGACGACACATTCCAAAAATTCCAAGAAGTGGTTGGTTACAACCCGCTTCAAGTATTACGTTATGACTTAGGCGGAAAACCTTTGCTATATGCCGAAACAAAAGTCGATATTTTAAGCACTGTGCCAAGACCGGGCTACAACCCATCGAGCCAAAGAATCTTTGAAATGCAGTTAATGCCAAAGATGATTTTTGATCTGGAAGAAGTAGTGTCTGTCGATAACGGCATGGAATGGGGTACCATTCTTGTTTTCACTGATGTTGAAAATTACATGCCTGAATTTGATGAACATGGTGTCGGTTATGTAGAAGAATGTGTCAAAGTTCAGTGGGAATCGAGAACGTGAATAGTGGGTAATTTGTCTTTCATGAATTTTTGATAATTAAATAGTTTACAGTATTTACATAGATTATATACGTATTTTTACATATGTACAGTTTTTGTGTGCTTATCTTCTTTACGTGTCGATGCGTTCCTTGTGCATCGTCTGTAGATCAATCAATCTAAAAGGATTCGACTGGATGTACTTATTTACAAGTAACGAGGAACTCGCACGTTTTCATAAACTAGGATCTTATCACCTGGTTTGAAACCCTCGAATCCACTCTCAAAAGTGATTCCACATTCATGCCCTTTTGAAACTTCTGCTACGTCATCTTTATTGTGCTTCAAAGTTGAGATTTTCCCATCAAAAATTACATCTTCGTTAGGACCTCTAACTACCTGCACCAATGAATTCTTTTTGATGACACCGTTGTTTACTTTGCAACCTGCAATCCTAATAATTTTTTTCTTTAACCTAAAGTCAAAAGTTTCACGAACGTCAACAGTTGAAACGATCTTTTTTTCAAAGATGGGCTTTAGATTTTCAGTTAGTGTTTCAGTGACGTCTTCAATTAGCTTATAGATAACATTGTACTGTTTTATTTTGATGCCAGCACGATTGTTGATCACCTCACTCGGCAAATTCCCCAAATTGAAGCATAGAATTGTACTCTCCGTTATTTGCGCCATCTTTAAGTCACTTTCCGTAGGTATACCAACAGAAGAAGAGATAACATTACATCTCACTTCGTCATTTCCTAGAGAGGAAATGCTTTCTGAAACCGCTTCTGCTGAGCCAGAGACATCACATTTGATGATGTAATTAATAAGTTTAGGACCAGTATTTTGTTCGTGTTCCTGGACAGTATTCTCATGTTCCAGTTCCTTATTTAGGTGTTGCTCTTTGGCAAGGGCCCTTTCTTCATTTAATTTTTCAACGATACTAGAGTTTTTTTGAACTTCGATAAGATCTTGCCTTTTACTGATGAACTTTTTAGCGATCGCTTCGCTCTTTACCTGAATGACCTCATCTCCAACATGGGGTACATCTTTCCAACCAAGAACCTCTGTAGCATATGATGGTGTTGCCTTAAGAATCGGTATGCCCTTATCATCAATTAAATTTTTGATCTTGCAGAATGTATTACCACAAATTAGAATTTTCCCTTTTTGTAAAGTGCCCTTCTTAACCAAGACGGTCGCCACATTTCCGACCTGTTTTTTAACTTGACTTTCGATAATCCAACCCTCTGCGATAGTTTTAGGGGAGTTTTCAGCTCTTATATCCATTACTTCACTTAATAGGACTATTGATTCCTCTAAAAGGTCCATGTTCTCACCAGTTTTGGCACTTATCGGGATCACTTGAACGTCTCCGCCAATTTTCTCTACTGGTATTCCTTGAACAATCAAATCATTTATAACTTTTTCAATTTTTTTTTCACGTTCTTTTGGCTGTGGAATTCTATCTATTTTCGTTATTGCAATTATCATTTCATTTCCTGAATTTTTGGCATGTTTTATGGCTTCTAATGTCTGGGGCATCAGAGAATCTTCTACAGATACCACCAAAACAATAATATCAGTAATATTTGCACCTCTTTCTCTCATTTTCAAAAAGGCAGCATGGCCAGGGGTGTCTAAAAATGTGATCTTTTTCCCAGACTTCGGAGCTGTTATTTGAAAGGCACCAATGTGTTGCGTGATTCCACCATGTTCTTGAGCCACAACAGAAGATTTCCTTAGATAGTCTATGATAGTGGTCTTACCATGATCAACATGGCCCATTATAGTTACCACGGGGGCTCTTTTGGTTAATAATTTTGGGTTTACAGGAGATTTTAGCTCATCATAAACATTATCTAAATTTGTAGACGTTGACAGATTCGGAAGGGCAAAGTTGTATTCTTGTAAAATCAATTCGACGTATTCTTTTGATAATATATACGTGGTTGTAATATTTTCGAAACCTAATGCTGTCAAATCTTTGATTAATCTTTCCACACGACAATTTAACAAATTGGCCAATTTATTTACAGAAATATAATTCGGAATAGAAAAATTGAGAGGCTTTAACTCTTTCTTGGAAATCTGGTTCCTTCTTTTCCCTTTTGCATACCATCTTTGCTGGCAAATATCACGGCTATGAAGCAAATGAGGTATCGGTATGGATTGATTTAGAAGAACATTTAGACGGGGACATGTCTTTAACCAGAATAATCCGTGTCTTCTGAGCATGATCTATTAGTATGCATATGGAAGTTCCTCCTATGCTAGAAAAGCGTGTGTAACATCAAATAAGAGACAATGAGGGAGATGAACATGATTATTGTAGCTCGTTATTGATGTTCCCTGGTTATAATAATAAAGAAGTTCGGGTAACGAATAACAAAAAATGACTGTATATATATATATGATATTAAGAGTGTTTGAGTATTATGAGAATATTATCCCGACATTTTGTTGCTCAAAAATAGGGAAATTACTAGGAACCAATAAGAAGATGTTTGATAAATCATCAGCCTATCCTTCTCGTTGTAACCGTTCTTGACACTGTGGTTGTTTATCTTTTGTTATTAAAGCTCTACTTTTTAAATCCAAATCGTGTTTCCTTATGCTAAGGTGGAAAAAAATAATAATAAATAAAATGGCCAACAATAAACAATAGCCTCTCTTTTCGTAAGTAATTAACTAAACATATCTAGTTGTTGATAAATAAATTTTTTATAATCCTCATACAGAAATAGGCTTGATTTTTGTGGAAAGGAAGATGACTGTAGCTCTGCTTTTACTGTAAGTAGGGGTTCATCCAAAGCTGCTGTCTCAACTACTAAATTTGTTTTACTTGCATGCAATTTTTCAAATAAATCTCTTGGCTGTGGAGGCATAGTTTCGAGCAAGACACGGTCCCCCATGTCTATCACCTTACAGGTGTCATAAATATTTATTTGATCCTTTTCCTGCAAAAAAAATGTTGACATATTGTGCCTCAACTCTTGCAGTGTCATTTTAGACAACACAACAGGAAGCTTTTTCCTAGAATAATTTAAAGCCTCACAATAATGCGTCGATCTTCGAGAGTTTGGAAAACGTCTTTTGAGTAAATTAGGGACGGCACAAAGATCATCGAAAAACTCTTTAGATTTTGGCGGTTCTTCCATATTTATAAAATCGGCGGCATGAGGATAAGACGATAGTTTTGACATCCTGTGTGAGGGTGCTATGTATATTTAGTTTTCTTCTCCCTGCCTGAGAGGATAGATTATTGTGTATTAATACGGGCAAAAACATGTTGATGACACAAACTATAAGGAAAAAAAAAAGATGCATGATGTATTTGGTATAAAACTATCTAGTCATGAGGGAGATAAGGAGGAAATTGTAGCAAGAGGTTGGTATTTATGTCTTTTTTAATACAAGTTTCTTGCAAAACTTGATAGAAGTCATCTTTATACCATTCCCAATCGATACCAATTAGGTAATTATAGTATGTGCGTAGAATTTGGTCCAGCAATTGGAAGGACAGATCTCTCACCCCAAGATCCTTATCCCTTACAGAATATCGCGCAATAGTGGGTAAAATCTCACCTAGCATAGAGTAATCCAGTGGGAATAGTTGTAGTAGTAGAGAAAGAATCATTGTTCTTAAGGTCACTCCTTCATCAATTTTTTGGGTAAAATTTCCTGCTTTTAATGTATCAATAAAAGATTTATTTGTTTTTAGATGGGGTAATATCAACTTAATCAATTGAAATTGCTCGCCACGAGTGATGTTATTTGAATGATTTTTAACCAGCAGATGATCAATAACCTCTATTGACAGCTGTAGAACAGACAATTCGGAACCGGATTGCAACGACAAAGTATGCGCTAACGTACAAAAAATAACGTTTTTTCTAATTGGTTTATTGCCTTTCACTTCATTTAGAATTTCGTTCAAATCTGCGATTTCCCCATTGTGAGTGGGTAATTCTGTTGTCTCTTTTGAAAGAATTTTATCAATTAAGGATGTGTTTATAGCGATCTTAGTCTGCAACTCAACCAACAGTTCAGAGAAGCGCTCCTCCTGAGGATAATGTAACTCAGAAAAGATTAAAAGGATTTTGTTCGTTTCTGTAATGTCTTTGGTGGCTTCATCATTTTTTTCAACGTTTATATCATCTGCGTCTTCGTCATCCGTATCACCGTCATACATGTTTTCGTCATAACCTTCTGATACGAGTTCATCGAGGTACGCTTGTTGTTCAGGATCGTTGTCTGAGCCAAATCCGTCGTCACTGTCGATCAGATTGTCGCTACCATGGTCGTTTTCATTTTGCGTCCTTGTCAGCGAGTCGTTTAATATGCTGAGCATACCAAACAAACCCTCTCTTAGCTGGCTAATAGTCGAATCTGACAATAGAGGCCTATTATCCTTTAGCCTACGAATAGAAAAATATGGATGGAAGTTATGAACTATTTCGAGAACATCTTCGACGTTACATTCTTCTCCCATTTGCGGGGGGAATAGAACCGGTAATAGCCGGTTAGTAAATAATTTATCGACTATGGGGCCAAATTTGTACCATATTCGAGAAACTGCTGCTAAAGTATTGTACTTCATTTTGGGGCATAAATTTTCCAGGTCCACCGGATGAGTTAATTGCGTAGAAGTCAAAAGTAATTTTTCTGTGATCCTATCAATGCTTTCATTTGTATTCGTAGCAGAATAGTCCTGCGCAATTGTAAAAACGTCATTCAAAATATCAAAGGGCAGTGTGACCATTACTGAAGGACTTGCCGCGTCTGAAAAGAAGCTAAATTTTAGCAATAGATTAAGGGATTCTATGTAAATTAGCATATTGCTTTCAGAAAGTGAATGTGAAAGCTGCGCAGCATCCACATCACACATATGCCTTTTCATTTCAACAATAAATTTGGAGATAAACTCTAATGAACTGTTTACTGGTTGGTGGTAATCTAAATGAGGGGAGTTTTCAATTTTTTGTAACACATTTCTTAGTGTCTCAATCAGAACAAAAGAACGATTTGCATGTATCATGCTTTGGTTTAATAAAGGGTCGCATATCAAGCTTATTACCCATCCCAACTGAGCAGCTGCAGGGTCGCTGATCATAGAAAGAACTAAATCGGGGAGCACTTGAAACGATACTAGGTTGAGAATTTCCATGTCTTGTTCTTCGACCAATACCGGGAGCAGCAATTCGTTAACAAGAGGAGCCAGCTCATCCTCTATGTCGTTAATTTTAAAGTTTTGCCTTAAAAGCATATATTTAAGGTCATTGTCCTTAGTGGAACGATATTGCTCAATCAGTTTACTAATGTGCAAGCTCATTACTAGTTGCGGTAGAACGTGATGTTGATATAGCTGAGTGCAATGTAAACGATTTTGCTACCACTTGTGTAATGTAGAACAAGCTAACCTTAGCTATGTGTAAAAATTTTGTAGAGATGATTCAATAAATGTCACGAAAGGATTGTAGAAGGATAAGAAGCAAGAATTCACAAAAAAGAAATGCGTCACAGACAGGATTCGAACCTGCGCAGGTAAAACCCAATGCCTAATTGCTTTTCTGAGGAAATAGCAGGGCATCGCCTTAACCACTCGGCCACTGGGACACGATTACTTACAATGCACAGCAAGAGCACCCCAACAGTACTTTAAAAACTCTCCTCCAAATATGTCTGCAACGTGTACTATTTATTATAACGAAGATAAATAGTAATACCAATGGCCCATAAAAGCGTATTATTCCACTACCATCGGCCTCCCCTACCACTGAACAAGAGGAATGCGTTACGAGATGTAATCACTTATAACGAAGTGGTATATTCCGCGCCATAAGAAACAGCCATACACTTTACTTGAACAATAGAACATCACTGTAATATTAGAAACATCACCCCCCTTCTTACGAAACTGCCACAAGACAGAAATATGACAGAGGTTGTGGGATTCTGGGAGAGCGTGTCAGATGACGAATCAGAAGACAAAGACTGTATGGAGGTGCAGAACACAGTGAGTGCCGATGAGAGCCCACTTGTGCAGAGCCTTGTATCCTTTGTAGGTTCGTGCTCCATCAACCTACTTTTGCCTTTCCTCAACGGCATGATGCTCGGCTTCGGCGAGCTATTTGCTCACGAGCTCTGCTGGAGATTCAATTGGTTTAACCATAGAAACAAGGGGTATAAGGTGTACCCAGAGTCGCGCAAAATAGCAGCATTGAAAGAGATTTCAAGCCCTGGCACCCGTGGGAGAGTTGCGTCCAAGTTCCTTTAAACGATCACCAAAGCATTAGCAACCTACATAAATAAATACACACACACATACGGTAGATTATACGTAATCACATAACTGGCAATAGTTTCACAAGCCATAAAGCTAGCCACGGTATTACCCTCAAACGACCCCGTCTTGGGCGATAATCCCGCGGTGAAAAATTATTCGTTGAATCATCTCCAAATAAATGGATCAGTCATTGCCACGGTGATGAATATGAACAGCGCAGTGCATTTGAGGCAGCGCATAATATACGCTATCTCTATCACTACAGATAATATACTAAGATGTTGAATTTCGCATCAAGAGCGTCATGTGTGACAAGACGTCAAGCAAGCTTGTATTTTGTTAAAAATCAAGGCCCTAGATTAATAGCTTCCACTATTCCCTTGTGTCATTGGCCTTTGAGAGCGCAAGGAGTACAGCCCAACTATCCTTTATCTTTGAGATTTTATTCTACTGATAAGTCGAAAAGTGTTACGAAGCCCGTAGCTCCAACATCCACCGATGCTCCTGCCAAGCCCAAGGAGACGCTTATGGTCAAAGTGAAGCACGCCTTGAAACATTATGCTAATGGGACGAAACTTTTGGGTTACGAAATCAAAGTTTCTACTAAGCTTTTGATTAAATTTGCTCAGGGTTACGAGTTGTCTAGAAGAGAGAGGAACCAATTGAGGAGAACAATGGGCGATGTGTTTAGGTTGATCCCTTTTTCAGCGTTCCTTATTATTCCATTCGCCGAACTATTTTTGCCTTTCGCTTTGAAACTCTTCCCCAACTTACTGCCCTCCACTTACGAATCCGGCAAGGATAAGCAAGCCAAGAGAAATAAGCTCATCGAGATCAGAAAAAAGACATCCGAATTCTTGCATGAGACTTTGGAAGAATCCAATTTGATCACTTACAACACCATTGAAAATGCAGAGAAGAAGCAAAAATTTTTGAATTTTTTCCGGAAGCTTTATTCTGCCAAGGAAGGTAAGATTATGACTTTCCAACACGATGAAATAAGCGCCATTGCGCAAATGTTCAAAAACGATAGCGTTTTGGATAACTTGTCAAGACCACAATTGGCAGCAATGTCGAAGTTTATGTCACTAAGGCCATTTGGTAACGATAACATGCTTCGTTACCAAATTCGTTCCAAACTAAAGGATATAATGAACGACGATAAAACTATTGACTACGAAGGCGTTGAAAGTTTATCGCAAGAAGAGCTGTATCAAGCTTGTGTGTCTCGTGGTATGAAAGCGTACGGTGTATCCAAGGAGGACTTGGTCGATAATCTAAAAGTTTGGCTAGAATTGAGACTGAGACAAAAAATCCCATCCGTCTTGATGGTTTTGAGTTCCACGTTCACGTTTGGAGGACTTCCAAAGGAGAACTATTCAAAGGCATTCTCGCCACTAGCTGAAAAAAAAGAAACAAAAAGCAAATATGACGACCTTTTGGATCTGTACTACGACGGTATATTACAAGTGCTAAGTTCCATTCCAGATCCCGTTTACAACGTCGCAAAACTAGATGTATCTGAATCGAAATCATCCGCTGCTGAAACTGAAGCTGAAAAGCAAGTTGCTGAAAAGAAGATAAAGACGGAAGAAAAACCCGAGGAAACTGCTATACCGAAGGAAGAAGCCACCGCAAAAGAGTCTGTTATAGCTACCACCGCTTCTGCGGTTACTCCTAAACTAGTCGTAGTTAATGAAAAGGCAGAAACAGCGAAGACAGAGGAAATATCTCAGGAAAAAGAGAACGCAGAGCCTACCGACTCTGTGGAAGCCACGGAAGCTGAAGAAAAGAAGACATCCGACGATAACGAGTTCAAATTGAACGTTTTGAAGGAGCAAGAAGAACTAATAAAGAAGGAGGAAGAGGAAGCTAAGCAAAGAGCTTCGAGAGAGCATGTGCCAGATGATATCAACCTAGATGAAGAGGAAGAAGCAAAATCTGTACCTCCCATTCCGGCCGATCAAGCTGCGAAGACTTCTGTCATTAAGAAAGATTGATATTAGATCAAAGCCTAAGAAAAAAACTAAAAAAAACTAAAAAAAAAAAGTCAATCGGTTCTCTTTTCTCTGACAACAATGGCAAAAGATCAAAGAGAAGCGTACGTGACGGCAAAACCAGCGACCCTTCAAAACTAAATTATTATGCATGTATATAATAGACACCCTATCTAAACTACCGCCTTATTTTTTTTTTTATACAGGAGCAAAGTGTCTTTTTTGTGATGGCCACGAGGGTCCTTTCACTCATGACTCCTTAATCAGCATCTTATGAGCTGGATTTTCATATATCGGCGATTTTTTTCATCGGTAATGCACGCAGTAAAGCTGCTCGCTCGAGAAAAATTAGTAATATATGGAAGAAGAAGCATAAGCATAAAAGAGAAAATCCGCTGCCCCACCGTAGAAAGCAAACAAGGCTATTGGTTATTCCTCTTTTCACCTGTACTTCAATCTGTAGCACATCATCATAAGAGGCTTGAAAGTTGCTCAAGAACAGTTTCAACGGTTTTTTCTTTTGAAATTTGAAAATTGCTCTTCGTTTGTTGAGCCGTTATCAAGGAAGTAAATCATCAATTAAAGAATATAGAAAGGCACAAAATTTTGTCATTTACGCACACTTTCAATGGATCATGAGGCAACGAAGGTCTGTAGTAGCAGTTAGCGTAAAGCCCAAAGGCTTCAAATTGGGGCATAAACAGGGTTCCATGTCTACGACGTCTCCACCTCCATCCTCACCAGATGGAAATGTGAGTACATCAGGACCGTCAGCTATTAAGTTATCCAAGAATTGGGAGTTACCACAGCGCCTAAAACCGGGCCGCAAACCGAAATCCAAGCGCGGGGATGCATCAGCTAATAATGATGGATCGTCCAAGATAAAGAAGGTTCAAACTTCCAACCAGAAAGACCAAATGACCACAAAAGATCATGAGAACGAAGGCGCAAAAGGTCATGAGGGGAAATCTGATGATGAAGGCAACGGAAGTGGTGATGAAAACGGTGTCGATAGCGTGGAAAAGCGAAGGAGGCAAAATAGAGATGCGCAAAGAGCATATAGGGAACGCAGAACAACAAGAATCCAGGTTCTGGAAGAGAAGGTTGAGATGCTACACAATTTGGTCGATGATTGGCAAAGGAAATATAAACTGCTGGAATCTGAGTTTTCCGATACAAAGGAAAACTTGCAAAAATCAATAGCATTAAACAACGAATTGCAAAAAGCCTTGCCTTTGATTGTTAATACTCCATTTCAACAGCAGCCAGAAAACCCGCCAGACAATCCTATTTCGATATTAGAAATGGTAGAAAACTTTAAACCAATCGGCGCTGTCAGTTTAAAAAAAGGAAAGCTGAAGGCCCATTGTTAACATCTCATGTGCCCGCGGTATTAACAGACCAGTCTTTGTCTGAGATTGATATAGCCAACGATTATCAATATCTGAGCGGCAGACAGTTTAGTTCAACGAATTCATCGCTTGATGGCCATATTAATTCACCTCTGTCTTCATGCAGCAGCAGTATCAATGCATGTGCAGGCAGTGGCAACAAAAAAATAAAATGTTGTAGGAATAAAGATGCCATGAAACCAGTAACATGTTGCAACCAAAAGAATAACATAATGCCATCCTTAGTCCCCGTTTGCTGTTCAGAAAAGAAAATAGAATCCGATGCTAAGAAATCAATATCGAAATGCTGTGGAGACAAAGAAATCTACGATAGCGAGAATAGACCGATCACTAAAGAGGATGGGTCATGGATACCTGGAAGCTGCAAGCAATGTAGATCAGACCCCCATAGTAGGAATTTTTGTCAATCACTTTCGAATAAATGTAGTTCAAGCTCTTTCTCTTCCAACAGTGCGTTGTCACCGGATCTAAATGAACAACAAACTGACGTAAATTACAATTCAATCAAGCTACCCGAAATATGCTCCTGCAAGAATGCACAAATGAATGCGGCTTCCGATGCAAAGAGGTATCTGCCGATCAGTTACACATATCAAAAAATCCGTCAACATATGCAAAAAAATAAAAGTATCCAAGAACAACTAAATCCTGAAGATTCAACTTCGATCTCATCAGCGTTAGAGAACATTGCATCTGGATTGCACGTTCGTGGACAGAAAGTAGAATTGCAAAGCATCAAGGATGCATTACATAAGATGGACAAAAACGTCTTGGAATGATGTATTTAGAAAGAAAAGAAAAGTGGAAGCATAAATAGTGCATATAGATATAGGTATATATATGAATTTTTTAATAATAATATTAATGATGTTTTTTTATCTTAAGAACATTAAAAGTAAGCGGCGCTAACGGAATAATTAGAAACAATGTGGTAAAGAACGGGGGTGAAAACTCATAAAACCAAGTTATAAAGTTCTGCCAAAGCACGGAATATCAAAGGAATCTCAATAATTCCGGCAGCACCCTTTGATTTCGAGGACGATTGGCTGGACGAAGTAGCAGATGCGGCAGATTTTAGCAAGCTCGTTTCGCTAGCAGAAGGGGAGGAGGAAGATGCCTTTGAAGTCGAGGATGATGATTCAGAAGATGAAGAAGCGGAAGATGAAGATGAAGAGGAAGAAGAGGATGAAGAGGAGGTGTCGTCGTCTTCTTCGTCGTCATCGTCCTTAGCATCACAACTTTGTTGGGTGGCGATTCCGGTTCCCATAGGAGAACCTGCTCCAGATGTGAAGTAAGCAGAAGCAGCACTTGGCATAGCAGGCAAAGTGTTATTAGCTTCCCAGACACCCTTTTCATAATCAGGACATGTAGAATAGTTGTTGGAAGTACTGTAACCACCATTGCCTTCTGGGTTGGATACTTTGCTGTATTCATTTTTCAAGTTTTCAAAATCTGTCAATTTAGTGACCTTGTCACCATCAATTTGAACGAGCCCGTAATTGTTAGTTTCATTGGAATATTCGTAGACTAGCCCACCGGAGAATACAGAAGACATTTGAGTGGAATAGATAGCTTCAATTTCTGTGAATGGACGAGAGCTCTTGACTTGGTTACAACCAAATTCACTTAAGAAGACAGGAACGGAGTAATCTTGATATAGCTTCATCTTGGTGGAATAACCCGATACCACAAATGAAGATTCACCACACCAAGAATAGTCATTAACACCAAACATGTCGATTCTAGCGTCAGCTTCATCACCACAGTTAAAGTATTCAGCAGCCAATTGTCTGTTAGCGACGATATCAGCAGCCGAGTAACCTACCGGAATTTGTCTGTATTTTCTAGCCTTGATGTATTTCTTCATGTCCCTGACCACTGCCTTGACATAAGTAGCAGTGTTGGTAGTATTAACACTATTGATGACCTCGTTACCAGCGAAAAAACCTAGAACATTGTCGTAATCAGCAAAGGTATCAATGGTGGCAAAGACATTTTGTAAGTAGTCAGCGTTATAGGAGCAGGCTGGATCGTAACGAGAAATAGCACTCGTGGGGGTATTGACATCCAGGATCAAGTATATACCGTTCTCCTGCAATAGTTTCATACAATGGGAATGATCTTGCGAGTTATCCACAGTATAAACTCTGACAGTATTTATCCCTAGATCTTTCAGAACGGGGACGTCTCTGTCACAGACAGATGCGTCTGCTAAGGGATCAGTCAAGTTAGAAGAACCACCAGGCTGGTAATCAACACCACGGATATAAAACCTTTCACCTGATTCCGAATTAAAAAATGCATTGCCTTTAATTTCAATGGATGGTGTGGAACTGTTACTGCTGCTAGCAGCCTGAGCCAAACCAGCACTCAAAACGAAGGCACTTGTAAGAGAACGTAGTAACATAGCTATTTAGAGCTGTGTGTGTAGCGAGTGATATATAATATGTTTGTTACAGCCCACTGTTTACTTTTATATACGAAATGCAACACTGTCAACAAATCAGTTCAGGGACCTTCCTATTTATAGTATAAGCAAAATAAAAGTGAAAAATTTCCTGCGGAGTTTTTTTTCTCGAGAAATTGTGAACAAAAGAAAGCAAAGACACAGAAGATGATAAGAGAGAGAAACAACGAAGAAAGAACAACAATGTTGGGGTTCACCCGAGAGATATTGACATACTGACCTTAGAAAAGGCATTACTGAGGCTACTGACTAAAGCGCGTTACATAAATGCATAGTATATTTCTTGTTGTATACGCAGCGGCCAACTAGTGGCAGCAAGAATGTAATGAACGATTCATCTGCAGGTTTGGAGGCCGCAACTAGATCAAAACGTAAATAGCGGGTGAAGTGTTCTGGACGTTAGAAGTAACGTCCGCAGATCGAAGCTAAACACGAGATTAGATTTCGGGTAACGGAATTGTGATAATTAAGAAAGACCAGACTATGTGAAAAGGCCACGTAAATGATAGAGCACACATTAGCAACTATAATAGACTAGTTTTCGCATCGCTGGAAGTTCTCGATATTGAATATCACTTCCAAGAACGCAAACTTAGAATGGTCCGGATTCTTCCCATAATTTTGAGCGCCCTATCTTCGAAATTAGTGGCGAGTACAATATTGCATTCATCCATACACTCAGTGCCATCTGGAGGCGAAATCATATCTGCAGAAGATCTTAAAGAACTTGAAATTTCAGGGAATTCGATCTGCGTTGATAATCGTTGCTATCCTAAGATATTTGAACCAAGACACGATTGGCAGCCCATACTGCCAGGTCAAGAACTCCCCGGTGGTTTGGACATTAGAATAAACATGGACACAGGTTTAAAAGAGGCAAAACTAAATGATGAGAAGAATGTCGGTGATAATGGTAGCCATGAGTTAATTGTATCTTCAGAAGACATGAAAGCATCGCCTGATGACTATGAATTTTCCAGTGATTTCAAAGAAATGAGAAACATCATAGATTCTAACCCGACTTTATCTTCACAGGACATTGCCAGATTGGAGGATAGTTTTGATAGAATAATGGAATTTGCGCATGATTACAAGCACGGCTACAAAATTATTACCCATGAATTCGCCCTCTTGGCCAACCTTAGTCTCAATGAAAATTTGCCGTTAACATTGAGAGAGCTCAGTACTAGAGTCATTACCAGCTGCTTGAGAAACAATCCTCCTGTAGTCGAGTTCATTAATGAAAGTTTTCCAAATTTTAAAAGCAAAATCATGGCCGCTCTGTCAAATTTGAATGATTCTAACCACAGATCCTCTAATATCCTAATAAAAAGATACTTGTCCATTTTAAACGAATTACCTGTCACATCCGAAGATCTTCCTATATACTCTACGGTTGTTTTACAAAATGTATATGAAAGAAACAACAAGGACAAACAGTTACAAATAAAAGTCCTGGAGTTGATCAGCAAAATTTTGAAGGCCGACATGTACGAAAATGACGATACAAATCTAATTTTGTTCAAAAGAAATGCTGAGAATTGGTCGTCAAATCTGCAAGAGTGGGCAAACGAGTTCCAAGAGATGGTCCAGAACAAAAGTATAGATGAACTACATACAAGAACGTTTTTTGACACCCTTTACAACTTGAAGAAAATTTTCAAAAGTGACATCACGATCAACAAAGGGTTTTTGAATTGGTTAGCGCAACAATGTAAAGCCAGGCAATCTAACTTGGACAATGGGCTCCAAGAGAGAGATACTGAACAAGACTCATTTGATAAGAAACTTATCGACAGCAGACACTTGATCTTTGGCAACCCCATGGCTCATAGAATAAAAAATTTTAGAGATGAACTCTGATTTCACTGTCATTGCATATATAGTTTAATGTTAATAATATTTTTTCAATTAATATTTCGTGAATCTTATTAGAGATATATTATATATCCGTGTCTAATTTTTAGTCACTTCATCCAAAAACGTCCCGTCGTTAGCCAGTCTATTTCTAAATTTGTCCCACCATGTATCAAACCTCTTGATGGGCACGTTTCCCTGAGCATCTAGGAACCCTGATAAATAGTTATATGCATGCTGAACGATTTTGGCGGCCAATTCTTGTGTCAATGAAGGGTAAACTTGTGCCAACTGCCCTGCCGTGGTAATATTTCGAATTATTCCTAAGTTAGGTCTTGACAAGATCAATGAGTTGTTCTTTTGTGCTTCGGCATTCATGCTGGCCTTCCACTCTTCTAATTTCATCATTCCTTGTTCTCGAGGCTCAATGGAAATACCAATAATCAATTCTGATATGTTATTACTGCTACTTCCATTGGTGTCAGTAAACGGATCAGCGGCCCCCGAACCATCATCTACATCCATGTCTATCTCACCTAATCCATCACTTGTATCTCCAGCGTCTTTCTTCGAGCTCGGTATTTGCACTTTGAATATGGCACTGGGTTTCTCACTGCTTAGGTACCCAAATAGTTTAAATTCTTCCTGAGGGCTAAGTTTGAAATAGACTGTAGCTATATAATCCTGAGGAAAGGTAACATTAGGTAATATAAACAGTGTTATATGCGAGTATAGTTTCGGTTTCGTTCGAGAAAGGACAATTGTATGCTGTAACCCATTTGAATTGGGGACTTCTACCGATAGTTGCAATGGATTTCCTGAGGCAATTGCAGCAAACATTTCTTTATTTTCTCTCACTCAAATATTTCTTATCAATCTCCGAATTTGCAAATTTATTAGACCACTTATTTTCGTATTTAAAGGGTGAGTCGAATTGACGTATTTTAAATAAAATGTAGATCTCTCCTTTTATCCCCAAATTTCGCTTTTAGTACCCGATTCCTATATAACTCTTCCAGAACGTTCGGTCGGCTTCTTTAAGAAAATTCAATTAAACTTAATTAAACTTAATCAAGCTTAATCATAATAACAAAATAAACGTATACAGTAGTGGCTAATTACATTATGTATATGACGTATTTACATGACCCTATTGTATCGAAACCTTTTATTAATATTATTATTACTTTTTCTCTCTTTGCAAGAACTGTAAACCTTCGGATAATCTTTTGTTACTTTCCTTGATGCCCAAAATATCTATCATGGCTGCTATTTTGGCACCTGGGTGACATCCCGCAAGAGCAAATCTCATTGCCTGATACGTGACTTTCCTAGAAAAACCGTTCTCATAATACATCGTTTCGACCATAGATTCGACTTCTTGAGCATCGGTGCCCTCTTGAAACTGTCCAAGCTTCTTCAATAAGTGAGCAATGTGGCGGCTTTCGTTCTTGCTTAGAAATTTCGTGACAGCATCATTATCATTATATTTGGGCTTTTCAAAAAAATAATAAAATTCATCATGAAAATCGTTAATCCTTGATAGAGAACCACCACAGTTCAGTAAAATTTTAGCTACTTTCTCACGGCTTATGGTAGATGTGTTATATATGGACTCTAAAGAAGGCATAATGTCGTCGACAAGCTCCCTCAATGTAGAAGGATTAAGTATTCTTTTTTGCAAAAAATGCTTATTGAAGAACCACAATTTTTTATCATCGACTTTGGCATTTCCCTTCGTCAAACCATTCAAATTAAAAATGGTTTCCAATTCCTCCATTGAAAAACACTCATGCTTTTTCGAAGCCAGATCTCTTGGAGGAGACCAGCCAAATAGCGCACAAAAGTTAATCAAAGCTTCTGGCAAAACTCCCTGTCTTTTTAAATCCGAGATAGACATATCACCTTTTCTTTTACTCAATTTCTTATCACCAACCGTCGTCAATAAGGGAATGTGGATGAACTTTGGGCAAGCCCACCCAAATGCATTATATAGGGCGATATGTTTAGGAGTAGAGGGCAGCCATTCCTCACCTCTTATAACATGGGTTATTCCCATCAAATGGTCATCCACAACATTTGCCAGATGATAGGTTGGCAACTTATCCGACTTAACAAGGATAAGGTCATCGTACCGTTTATCGTTAAAGTTTACTTGCGGTTGAAGATTTATTTGTCCATGTAAAAGATCAGTAAACGTTGGATATCGTTCTGGCGATTTAAACCGCACAGTGAAAGGTATACCTTGCGCTAGCTTAGATTTTATTTCTTCCTCCCCTAAGTGTGCACAACATCGATCATAGCTTGCCATCGAAGGAGGTTTCAATTCCATTGCAGAGTGTCTCAAATCGTTCAATCGCTCCTTTGAACAAAAACATCTATACGCCTTCCCAGAAGATAGTAATATTTTTACATATTTGTCATATATTAGTTTCCTTTCACTTTGCTTTATAGGGGTTTCATCGTAGTTTATGTTACACCATTTCAGAATCTCGTAGATGTTTTCTTCTGCTCCCTCTATTAGCCTCTTCTGGTCTGTATCTTCTAAACGAAGCAAAAACTGCCCATTGGTGTTTCTTGCTAATAGGTAATTGTAAAGGGCTGTTCTCAGTGACCCCAAGTGTAAAAACCCAGTTGGAGAAGGCGCAAACCTAGTTCTAACAGGTAAAGAAGGATGGATATCTTCCTTTATTTTCTTGGATAACAGAGATTTCTTCAATGGTGAGAGACCTACGCCCTTTATTAGCTTCGAAGGTGAACAATAAGACCGTGTCGGTATTCTCAACATGATCATATTGTTATTTTATAGTTCTTCTGTACCAGATTAGATTTTTGTCATGTAGCGGTTGCTTGCTTTGGTGCCTCGAATTTAATATAAGAAATTAATTATTGCAGCTTTTCTTAAGCGCGTTCTATTTAATTAGTTCTTTATTTGGTGAAGCCTTACATTTGTGAGGTAAGACAGCTGACACTAGAAGACATTTTTGCTAGATGAGACCAAACGTCTTGGTTATAAACATGTTTACATCTATATGTGTATAATTAATTATGCAATAGTGAAAGATTAATCGAATGAGTAGTTAGAAGTTTCACCGAAATGTATCATCTTCGGATCCTCAGAAGGGTTTGGAATCCAAGAACCAGCCATGACACAGTGTATTCTCATCTTTTCATGATAATGCAAGCCAGTCAATAATTTTGGAGTGATTAAAAAATATTGAGAAGTGTTTTCGGCACACGCGTTCTCCACCATAGCTTTATGAACGATCCTTTCATTTCTAGAGTCCATACCTTGATTGATTTCATCAACCACTCTAAATGGTGCAGAGGTAAACTCTTGCAAAGCAATCATGTAAAGAACTGTAGAAACAGCTCTTTCACCACCTGATTGCGTGTGGGAATCTAACTTTTTTAAAGGTGCATTATCTCTGAATTTTACCATGATTTCTATCTTCCATTCAGCATAGTCCTTCGGCTTTTCTAGACGAACCGCACCAGCACTCCCAACATTGTTGAATAAGCGCGCAAATCTTGCAGAGATTTTTGATACAATATCATCTAATTTGGGCTCCAAAACTGCGTGATCTTCTTTTAATTTAGCTTTAATGGTCTCCAAGTCTTTCGACTGCTGAGGAACCGTGTGCTCCAACTCTCTCAGTTCGGCTGTGACTTGATCCAAAATTGTTACGGCTGACTCGTCGTGGTTTACCATAGCTATCTCCGATTCTAATTTATCGAGAACATCCTGAACGAATGACAGATTGAAATTCCCTTCCTCCTCGTATTTTTCTGCCACTTTATTCAATTTTTCCTTAGTGTCTTGGTCATAAGACCTGATTTCTCTCATCCATGATTGAAATTCAGGAGTGTCTCTCATTTCTTTTACGAACTTTTTCTTGTCTTCATATTGGCTCTTCAAATCAGCTTCCCTCTCATTGAAAAAACCAATTACGTCATTCATAGAAACATCCATATTTTGGGCTTCAAATTGAAGGATTTGAGTACTTATTAACTCCTTCTGACAATTCTTTAAACTCTTCATTGAAGAGGCCATTTTAGACAGCAAATGTCTTTGCTTGAGTAATAGTTGTTGGATCTGATCATCAATATCTTTAATCTTTTGAGATACGTCCTTTCTAGCTTCACGTTTCAGTTGATCTAATTTCTCTCTTAAAGTCTCTATTGTACTTTTTCTCATAGTGTACTTCTTGCGAATCTCATTTAATTGATGAGCTTCCCTATTAATATCGTCGTTTTTTGACGCCAACTCAGATAATTCGTGCCTATAACCACTTTTCTGGTTTGACAATGCATCTAACGTAGATTTTCGATCGTTGTATTCATTCTTTAAGTTGATAATTTCATTTTCAATTCTAATTTTCTGCTCATTTGACATGATTGATCCCTGATAAAAATTAGTTTGTTTAATACTAACGTCAGTAGGAAAGACCTGCTTACTACCATATGCTGATTGCTTGATATCGACTAACCTATTCCCATGAATAATCCTTTTAAAAAGAATTTTCCCATTCGGTCTTGGTGTAATCAACTTCTTTATCTGAGCAGGCGTCAATTCCCTTCTTGATACCGGTATAGTATGAATTTTGCTAGTTTGACAAAGCATTTTCATAACCCTCTTATCACCGGTAATAAAATCGGATAGATAACCCTCAAATCCCAGGTCCTTCACCGTTTCCGCTGGTACAGGAGGGGTGGTGTCTGCACTGGAGAGTTCTCTCAAATTAACCTTGAATTTGTCAAGAATTGGATTTGCAAATAGCTTGTAAGAATCAGAATCAACAACAGTCAAGGCTTTACTCGTATTATAATCCACACATTGTGCTAAATATGCAGCAAATTGAGCGTTAATGGCAGACACGGTCATTATTGGCGGTTCTAGAATTTTATCTTTCATTTCTGGATGCTCTCTAACCATCAACACAGCATCACGGACCTCCTTTAAATCCTGGTCCTGATTTAAGATACCGATTTTATCAGTTGTTGTAAGGGATTTGGTCTTGCTTTCAGCTTGTCTCTGTATGCTTCTCATCTCATGATTAATAGCGTTCGCCTTCGCATCAATTTCGGAAATAAGATCCCTAATTTCGCCTTCTTTATTAATAATTTCCTTTCTTTTAATGTCTATATCTTCAAATACGCTTTTCTCAGGAAGATGTGTTTGTGCTAATATTTCCTGACTCCTTAGAAAATCTTCCTTTGTACTAATAATGGTGGCCTGTAGTTTTTTGGTTCTTCCTCTATAATATTCGTTCTGGTTTTTCTTTTTGATGACCTCATCCCTAATAGTATTTAATTTTTCGAAGATTTCGTTGATCTTTTCTTTTGCTTTCAGGAACTCATCAGTTTTTAGGGAACACTTCTCTGTTAACTCTTCCACCTGATTTTCCAAAGTCTTCTTAGTATTTGCAAATGGTTTTTTATCCTTCAGTATAGCCCTTAAGTTCGCTTTCGCTCGTTCGTATTCTTCTTTATATATGTTTAGCTTTTCTTTATGGTCCTTTACTTTCACATAAGGTAATAGTTGGGAGTGTAACTCGATTTCACCCTTCTTATTTTGAAAATCTCGTAAAGATTCAACTGATTTACGTAGTTTATCACTTTCTTGTCTCAAATGAACAATTTTAGCTTTTTTAAAATCGAGATCTTTTTGCAAGCTTTGCTCATTTCCTTGTAATTCCCTTAGTTCATCCAACACATCCAATAAGCTTGCATCGATTGACCTTATAGTCTCTACTAATAATTTAACTGACTTCAAGCGAGCAAACTCCTCAACACGCTCTTGAGATAAAAATTGACAAAGATTATCCAACTGAATGTTCAGCTGAGCAACTAAAGTTTTAACTACACTCTCAGATACCTGGTAGTCATTTATTAGATAATCCGATCTCCTCTTGGATCTCGTAATAATCCTGGTAATCTTTATTGTTTCATCACGTGCGTCTATGTATTCAATATCAGTAACATTTGGTGAATTTTTCAAGGTGATTTCAATTTTTGAAACATCTTGACCATTTTTGATGAAATCTTCCACTTTTTTACTCCTACCAATATACTCGGGTTTACCAGCCAATCCTAAACACACTGCGCATACGAAAGTAGATTTTCCAGATCCGTTTGGCCCAATGATCATATTTAAAGACGGTGAAAGATTGAATTCGGTTAAAGTGTAAGTAACAAAATCCTGTAAACGGATCTTAATAATGCTGCCTGGTTGGAAGGAAGACAAGTCAGGTTTTGCGATTTTTACCCTTTTCGATCTTGGCTCTGTATCTTCTCCATGATGCGTTCTTTCAACATATCTGCCCAAATCTATTAGACTGGTCATGCTAGGGATATAGCTTTTATGTACCACGCCCTTTTATTTGATATACTTCCTTTAGAATTGCGTACACGTACTTGTGAAAGTAAATACCTATTATCGGCATCTTGTCATCGCATAAAAAGGTAATCCAACGCGAAAGTTAACGCCATAATATAGCCCAGTCATCCTGAACGGTCTACAAGATTAATAAGATCAGCTATGCCAGCTTGTTGAAATAATTAGTGGCAACAAGTGTGTTGTCAGACAAATGTGATTATTTACATTTACAAAGATAGAAAGGACATATCAAAACTATAAGAGTACACTACGGGCTAGAAAAAAAATAAAGGAAATGTTTCTTACATTAGTATCAGTGTAGCGGTTCTGTAAAGGTTAATCTTTGTTTGATTCAATCACGAAAAATCTGCTGCAAATTGCTACCTCTTTCATCATTCTAAAGTAAGTCCTTCTCTTATTCCTAGATGTTCGAGCAATACCAATTAAACTTGGCACGATGCGTGCAATTAAGAGTAATCGGGCACTGCACTCCGACTGGAGTCCGACGAATATCGTAGTGATCTTTTTTATCTACAGTACTGGTTGCTTATATCTTCCAGTGTATATATTCAATGTGGGAAGGAGGGAAAGGTCATTTTGCTAATTTTCATTTTTTCTCGCCTTTTAAAGCATGAGAAGAAAAGTTGACCATGTGTGCCAAAAAAAAAAAGGTAGGGCTACCATCCTAATTAGAGTAATTTAAGGAATTTATTAAAATGCAATGTTAACTTTTTATAGAGTGCGTAAATAACTATGTAATGGTAAATACATGGCATACAGTATATGCGTGTTTACCACCATATATACGTGTATACTTATATTTTGTCTGCCGTTATATATAGCCAAGACCTTTTTCCTTCATGGGTTGTTCAACTTTCCACGGTAAAATCGGACATAATCAGACCATATCTTATTCATGGAAATTCGTTTCTTTTTCAAATACTGCAGGTCCTTATCACTGCACCATCTACAAGATGCAAATTTTCTTTCCAAAACAGCATACCTTTCATCTTCCTTGCGTTGCTGCTGAGCCAGGATTTCCACGTATTCCTTGGCATTGAGCTTCATGCCTTCTTTGTTTCTTAAATTGGTAATGCATAATCCGATGGTAGATTGCGTTTGTAACGACGAGCGATTGATGCGATGAGTACCCTCTGTGACAGAGAGTACGGGAACAAAACTTTGTAAGGCTTCTTTATCCAGATATATTTCACTTGGCTTTGTTTGCTGTTCAGGCAGTACATTTTTTTTGCTTGAATTTTTAGACAGTATCTTTCTACTTGACGTTCTTTTAGGAACATTAATCTTACCTTCTTCGCGTAGTGGAGAGATGTCGTCTGTTGATGATTCTGGAAGAGATGTTGATGCTCGATTAAATGTACTCACGCCATCTATTGAAACTCGATCATTTTCTTTTGAGACTGGCGTTGTCGGATGTCCTCCCACGGTTGATAAAGAGGAAAACGACAATTCTGTAGGCCCCGTAGTCACCATAGATTTGGGTGATAAAGTGAGAATTTCCTTACTATTATTACTGTCGCTCAATATTCTAGTAAAACCTCTCTTTATCTTAGAACCTAGAGATGTCTTTCTGTAGACGTGTTCTGTGTCATTTGGAGTGGACACTAAGACCTCCTCCGAAGCTCGACTGCTATTCGCAAACTTGCTGTCCGAATTGAGGCGCGAATAAAGCTTCGAGCACGAAAGCTGCCTCCTAGGTAGTTTATTATCAATAGTGGAAGATCGTCGAATTAGCATGGGCTGCCGAGCATTTAGATCTGACTCAAATGTTGAGGATGTCGATAAAGTAGGTGTATTTGTTCTGGTTAAATTGGAGCAATTTTTGGCAGATGTCTTTCTTAATAGGGCACTAGATGCTCTTCTCAAAAAAGGCATTTTCTTTTCTCCCCCTGTCAGTCCGGATTCAGACTGAAACGTAACAGGCGTTTGAGTGTTTGATACTGGTGTAGGTAAGTTATGAAAGTGTAAGGCGATATTGTTCTCAGCTGGTGCTACCTTGGCGTACTGGTTCGAAATTTGGGTGCTTAAGGGTGGCAATTTCTGAAGACGATCTTCAAAAGTCACCGTATTCTTCCTACTCCTGTTACTCTTCCTTGATAACTTTCTTTCTACAGAATTAATATTTTGAGGCAGTCCTGAAATGATCGTATCTCTCAGTGTAGATGCCAGTGCACTAGAATTAGATCTGCTTCTTTCTCTCAAAGGTGCATTGTTCTGTTGCTGTTCACGGACAGAGGAAGGTAAAACAGGAACTGGAGTTATTATTTTCTTGGGATCATATTGCATTGTTGCCCCGTGATCCGACGTAGAGGAGGACGAAGTCGTGTTTGCTTCACGTTCTGCGCTTTCAGGAGATGATAAATTTGGTTTCAGAGTGGAATTGCTTACCGGTGTCCTTGAACGTCTTCCCTCAGAACCGGAACTATTAATAATATTAGAAATATTTGAATGGCTAGTCATCTCTAGAGCTTTAGAAAGATCAAATGACGTCTGATTGTCAAGAATAGTAGCGCTTAATTGCGAATCGTCGTTTGTCGACGCATCGTGGCCATGAGTCATGACAACAAACCCCTGATCTTCACCCGTAGCATCTCGAGTAGAGTTCGCTAACTTTGCTAACACGTCATCTGGTTCTAGCCTTGAAGAGTGGCTGATGTCATCTCGTTCAAAAATAGCCTCGTTGATATCAAATTGTGGAGTGATTTCCATTTCTCCTGTGTGAGGTAAAGGTGGTAACAAAGCCAATTCTTCTTTACTGTTACCTTTATCGCTGAGAACGCCCAGTTCCTCATGCAAATTAGGAGCTGATAAAGAAATATTAGTATTTGATTTTTCTATTTCGTGTAACATGTCCAAGTTATCGCGCAAATCAATATTGGATGAAGATGAGGACGTAGAGGAGATCCTCCCCAAAACACGAGGAGATGAACGATCCACTTGGGTGAGTTCGTCATCGTTTGTTTCCTCCTCCTTAATATTTTGCAAATGCGTAGTAACTGTTGTTGAGCTCGATGTTGGTGTGGCGCTCTTGGGCATCGTAGGCAGGGTAGTACCGTTATACACAGTGACTCTATTAGAGCCAGAGTTCCTGAATCTAGGTGGCGAACTATCTTGGTGTTCCATGACAAACTTTTGTGAACTTTTTTTTTATTTCTTTTCTTTTTTCTTCTCAAAGAAAAGACCAAATATCGATTCTAAATAGGTATCAATAAGTTATAATAATGTATTGGAAATTATTTCTTAAAAAACAGGATTTTAAATTGGATATATAAATAAGATAATGTTTTGATAATGAATGGGGTATAATGGTACGATAAGTCTTTTATGACTCGCAAAATTCACAGCGTTGTTCGATAAACCGGGCAAAGTATGGGCATATAGGCGTATGGAAAGAAAATTATGGGAAAAAGTACAGTATTTTGGTTTTCTTTTTCTTTATAGAAACAAAAACACTGTGTGTGGAAATTAGGGAGTAGAATGCGTGTGGCAGATGGTAAGCTTTTCAAATCGGACTGTGAATATATATTCAATTTAAAGAAGCAAACTTTATGAGTGGGCAGTTTTTGAAGTCATTCCATTCCATTCTATATCAGCAAGTTTTCTTGGCGAGATCCGAAATCCGAAAAACATGAGATCGTATTAAATGATATAATGTAAGGCTCGTTAAAACATATATGAGCTAACTATACCGTGCTATGTTATATTTTGCATTTTTATTATTGCTGTTATTTTATATAGGTTTTATGCCCAATATATATCGCCGTTTTTAATGGTTAGATTTTTTCTTTTTGTCCTGCTCTTGCTGCTCTTGCTTTTCTTGTTCGATTTGGGTGACGTACTGGTTAATTTCCTCACTGCTCAACGCAACAATATCTGAGTCCGGCTTAACAACAGTGATTTCAATATTTTTTGCACCTGTTTGAACTACCTCCAACAGAGATCTTACAGTAAGTTTGACACATTCTTCCACTGTGGCTGGTGGTTCTTTGCGATCGTAATTCTTCTCCAAAAACTCACGTACCGTCTTGGAGTTTCTCCCAATGGTCTGAGCGGACCACGAAGAGTATATACCACTTGGCTCGGTCTGGTAAAGCTTGGGTTCATCATCTCTCGGGTCGAAGCCGGCAATCAGCGTCGACACACCAAATGGTCTAACACCTCCTGACTGCGTGTACCTTTGTTGCACACCAGCGACATAACGTGTGAGATACTCCACCGTCACGGGATCCTCCAACGTTAGTCTGTGACTTTGGGCCTCCACTCTAGCCTTCTCGATAAGAATTCTGGAATCTGCATTTAAACCAGAAAATGACAACACCACATGCGAGTCAATTTTGGAAACTTTGGAAGGCGTAATTCTAGTGTCTTGCAGCTTCAAAGTAGACCTTCTTTCGCAGCCCAATACTACACAATTCTTACCCTTGACACCTACAGCACAGGTACCCCTCTTTACCGCCTCCAGGGCGTACTCCACTTGGAAAATGTGTCCATCTGGGGAGAAAATGGACAAAGCTCTATCGTAACCACTCATTTTGTGTAATTGTGTTTATGCAACTGATCCTGATGAACTGCTGAGCACTAACTTGAAGGTTTTGCTACCACCTATATATGATGTCTTTTCTTTCCCTTCCGGTGGCAAAAGAATCTTCGAAAAGATTAAGAAATACCGTTGCCCGGATGATATTCTTACCCATAGTAATGGTCCTTAAAGCTTTAATCGTCAATGAACAAGGGCACACAGCACACTAGGTCTCAATTCATTTCCAAATATTCAAAGAAAGCGACGTGAGTATTTTATTTAAGTACTAGGTACGCAATTGATGGGATATTCAACTTGTATGATTTGATGGAATACATGGGGTCCTTCCTGAGGAAAGCGGCTACAACAAATTTATTCAATAGCATAAAAAAAAGGAAGGTACAAAACAGAGCCATGTCATAGAGCAAAGAAAGAGCACACATAATATTCTAACCAGTAAAACAATCGGTTTGAATTTTGAAGATGAAGAACTATATTTATATATAATTTCTTCCCTTTTTTTTATTTTTTTTTTGAAACAATGCATTAAACCATTACTTATATTATTTATATGTATAAATAGATATTAAATCATGGATTTAAACTTGAAAAGGATTAGGAAAAAAAGAGTATGGTCGCCGTAAAAAAGAGGAAAGGGTTTATTTTTGCGCCCTTCCCTCTATAACTTCCAAGATATGATATAACGAGATTGCACAAATTTACTCAACCTTAGTCGAATAAACCGAAACCCATGTCGTCGTCAGATTCTTCAGCGGCTTCTTCTTCCTTTTCTTCTTCAGCAGCAGCATCACCAGAGGCAGCAGCAGCACCGCCAGCAGAAGCTGGACCAGCAGCTGGAACAGCAGCCAACTTTTCGTTACCTTCAGTAATTAATTCGTCAACAGACTTACCTTCCAAAGCGGACAAAACGGAGGAAACCTTTTCGTCTTCGATTTCGATACCGACGGATTCCAAAATAGCCTTAATCTTGGTGGCATCTGGGGTGTTACCAGCAGCGTTCAATAATAGGTAAGCAGCTAAGTACTTCATTTTTGTATGATTGGTTCTGTTGTTGTGTATGAATTTCCAATGAGAAAAAAATCACCAAAATAATAGAAAAAGCTTTTGAATAAACGGAAGTAGAAATTACCAGAAGTAACAATTGAAAAACCTCGAATAATAACGGCTCTCCGCTACTAGGTTAACTAAACTTCAAGCGGGTATCAACGCTTTGGAGTTCCATGCAAAATGTTTCACGTTTCGCGCGTCTTCCGCATATCGTCCGGTATAGTCTCTCCCCTGGTATTCCCCTCGGCTGCCATGAGTTACAGCCTCAAAACAGGTACAAAACTTTTTTAATCCGTACACCGCGCGTATAAATCAATGTTATGTCTGGGCGTATAGTCCCGGAAACCGGTTTGGGCGGCAGTTCCGCCCAACACGGGCCTAGACACTTAGAGGGAGCGTCCTCCTAGAACCGATTTTCGTTTCTCTTTGGAAGGTCTCTTCCGTCCGTTTCACTCGGAGTAGGTTCTCTGAGAAACTCCTTGCTGGGAAGCTGCGAGACAACACCGTAATCGTCTGCTTGGCCCTTCCTATCCGCAATCAATTTATTCCTTTTTAATCTTTTGTGCAGAGTTTCACATTATGGTATGGTCTCTTCTTTTATTTGTTCTTGGATTTCATTTTTTTCTTATTTGTTAGTGCTTATCCTTACATTGTAGAATAAGACGAACTAGAAGTACACAACAAGATAATCACGACCGATCATGTCTCAAGCTGTTAATGCCAAGAAGAGAGTTTTTAAGACCCACTCTTACAGAGGTGTCGATTTGGAAAAATTGTTGGAAATGTCCACTGAAGATTTCGTCAAGTTGGCCCCAGCTAGAGTTAGAAGAAGATTTGCCCGTGGTATGACTTCCAAGCCAGCCGGTTTCATGAAGAAGTTGAGAGCTGCCAAGTTGGCTGCCCCAGAAAATGAAAAGCCAGCTCCAGTCAGAACCCACATGAGAAACATGATCATTGTTCCAGAAATGATCGGTTCCGTCGTCGGTATCTACAACGGTAAGGCTTTCAACCAAGTTGAAATCAGACCAGAAATGTTGGGTCACTATTTGGGTGAATTCTCCATTACTTACACCCCAGTCAGACATGGTAGAGCCGGTGCTACTACTTCCCGTTTCATCCCATTGAAATAAGCTCCCTAATAACAGAATCGCAGTCATCCTTGTATCTTTTTTATATATAATGTCTAGGTATTAGGAAAATAAAATTTTTGTTTATTGGTATTATTATTATAATCTATTATATTATATTTGTTTAATTTCTTTTATGAAGTGAATGGGGGTTGTACACGGAAAGCAACAATAGCACTTGTTTCCGCAGACAGCTTTTAAATTGCCTTCCATCATTACTGTAAATGTTCGTCCTCATATATGATATATATTGTAAGCGGACGTGAAACCTCAACTCAAGTGCTTCATTTACTGTCACGGACTACTTTCATCAACTTTCTATTTTCTTTGATATATTGATCACTTAAAACGAACTTCGAAATTTTTTCAAGCTCATCGCAATTTTTTTTTGCTTGTCTAAATTTTAAACTGTTATATTGAAGGTAGATAGTTTGAGGCACTTTATTAAGAAAACAGTCGACATATCATCCACCAGATTATCACGCTATAAATTTTAAAGTGAAAAATGTCCTCTGCAATTGACAATCTCTTTGGTAACATTGATGAGAAAAAAATAGAATCTTCAGTAGATAAGCTATTTAGTTCATCCTGTGGACCTATTAATAAATTGGAAGTCAAAAGCAAAACACGTACTGTCCTTCCTGATTCGAAGAAAAGGGAAAGAGCCGCCGAAGCTGATCAAGAAGAAAAAGAAGCAAGCAAACCTGATGTTTCAGATGAGCAAACTGAAGAAGTTGCCCTTCCAAAAGTAAAGAAGGCCAAAAAAAGTAAAAGGAATGACGAGGATGAAGACTTAGAAGCCCGCTATTATGCGAAACTACTAAATGAAGAAGCTGAGGCTGAGGATGATAAACCAACAGTAACGAAAACTGATGAAACTTCAGTACCACTGACATCAGCAGCTAAGAAAGTTGATTTCAAAGAAGACGAGTTAGAAAAGGCAGAAAGAACTGTTTTCATTGGTAACATCTTAAGTACTGTCATCACATCTAAAAAGGTTTATAAAGAATTCAAAAAACTTTTTGGTACAAATCCGATAGCAGAAACTGAGGAATCTGGTAATGAAAAAGAAGAGGAAAGTTCTAAGAAAAGTGACAATAACGAATTTGCCATTGAAAGCATAAGATTCAGATCTATTTCCTTTGATGAAGCTCTTCCTAGAAAAGTTGCGTTTGTCCAACAAAAATTTCATAAGTCAAGGGATACAATAAACGCTTACATCGTCTATAAGAATAAGTCTGCTGTAAGAAAAATCTGCTCGAATTTGAATGCTGTCGTTTTCCAAGATCATCACTTAAGAGTTGATTCAGTTGCTCATCCAGCTCCGCATGATAAGAAGCGTTCAATCTTTGTAGGTAACTTGGATTTTGAAGAAATAGAAGAAAGTCTTTGGAAACATTTTGAACCATGTGGCGATATTGAATATGTCCGTATTATCAGAGATTCAAAGACAAATATGGGTAAGGGATTTGCTTATGTTCAATTTAAAGATTTACAAAGTGTAAACAAAGCACTTTTATTGAACGAAAAGCCTATGAAGTCACAAAAACAAGAAGACGAAAATACAAAGAAACCAACTAAAAAGGCAAGAAAATTGCGTGTTTCCAGATGTAAGAACATGAAGAAGGGTACTACTATTGGGACCGGCTTGGATAGAAATGGGTTGACAGATTCACAAAGAACCAGAGCAGGTAGAGCTAAAAAGATTTTAGGTAAGGCTGATAGAGCCACTTTGGGCCAAGAGATAACTATCGAAGGTTTAAGAGCAAAGAAAGGCGAAGGTTCCACCCATCTAAAAAAGAAGAAACAAAGATCCGCTACAGGTAGGGTTACCAAAAGATCGATAGCATTCAAGAAAGCTCAAGCTGAAAAGAGCAAGAAATAGTTTCATTAGTTTTCACACAATATTAATTTTGTTAGAGATACACTGTATATTATTACTAGTTATTTCTTATCTCTTGTAGCTTCCTCTATACATGCTGGCATTTTTTTACATAGTTCTAATAGTATAATATACATATAAAAAAAGAAAAATCATGCGTTTTATATATTTCTATAAATACATTCATACCCAAATTATGGAACACGTTCGGAATATTACTTAAAGAATACTGCAATAATGGAAAGAATATTTGAAATGAATAAAAAGTATGATAACAAGGTTATAAGAGAGGTACAAATAAAATAAAACAAGGAATGAAGAAAAAAAGCACAAAAAAGGCAAGATAGTAATGCCTCACAGTATTTTGAATTCTGTTAGTAGAGGTATATGATCACTAGGATGGTTTTCATTGGGTAAACCCAACTGATTAGACGCTAGCAATTCGTCTGATACTTCATTACCGGTTAGGATCTTAGTTAGTAAAAAATCTGAATCATGGTACCATACGTAATCAAAGATGCCCTTCAATTTTCCTGAATAGCACGTATGTACAAAATAATCCTTTGGTATATCGTCATAGACACAACGATCCAAATACGGCCTCATTGGGTTAATAAGATTAAGGTCTCCATGGCTAACTATCTGACCTTGCAGAAAATTAACAACTAGCGAATCTCTTGTAGAATTTAGATCACCAGTGAATAAAATCTTCACCCTTTCTTGGCCTTTTACATCTCCCGGTAAGAGCTGCTTAATGATCTTTGATAACTCTCTCATTATAATCATGCATTGTGTTAGCTTAACTTCGTCATATTTCCAATACAAATGAGTATTTAAAACGACAAAAATAGTACCCGTCTCCTTATGTCTTAGAGATACGAATAAACATACCTGATTCTTGCCTTTTAAAACATCCAATAAGCTGTCTTCACCAATAACATTGGAAGCACCATCGGTTAATGTTACCTTCTTATTGTATAAGTATTTCAGTTCCCTTTGATTGAAAACATTCAGTAGCTGGTTTAAGTAGATCCCTGATGACGATATAAAGTCAAATTTTGCAAGATTATAGAAAATAGATACACCGTCCATATCGTTAACCGGTTTTTTCCAATACTTTGGGGGTGTCTTGGAAATGAATTTGGACCCATAATTGACATCTACCCCTATGGAATCGTGCCAATAATCTTCATAATCTCTTGCGGTCATTTCTTGGAGACACATAATATCAGCCTTGAAAGTATTCAAAAGTTCTTTCTCCAGCAGTCTGTGCCTATAACTCCAGTTTTTATATGGCTCTGCAACGTATGTGTATACCTGTGGCCACATATATGACGGTGAGAGCATGTTGTATGTTAATAAAGTGAACCTAGCATCTTTTCGCACATATTTACCGATGTTTTGCTTAGTTGACTGAACAACTGGAATAAACCTTCGAGTAAACATTGTTACTTGTATGAGCAGTAAATCTCTCTCCAATGTTCTTTTTTGCCGTTATCCAGCTTAGTTTGTGTAGATCTCCTTTCTTCTCTAACAGGAACAATTAAACAACTCATGGTTAATTTGTTAGTTTTGTTGCCGAGAAATCAAAATCAGCTGGTGAAGCAGTTATCCTAACTTGGGAATATACATGTAGTAGAAAGGAAGGAAGGCAAGGACCTCTTTAGCATTTTGAATCTGTTACTTATTGGGAGCACACAAAAAATGTATAAGCACAACGTCTTTCACAGTATATAATGAGAGAGGAAAGTAGGCCTAGGAAGAGAAAGCATATTCCTGTTGATATTGAAGAAGTAGAAGTTCGATCTAAGTATTTCAAAAAGAATGAGAGAACTGTTGAGTTAGTAAAAGAAAGTAAAATCAATAAAGATTTGCAAAATTACGGCGGAGTAAATATTGACTGGATCAAGGCACTGAAGCCAATAGAGTATTTTGAATGGATCGAATCAAGGACTTGTGATGATCCGAGAACTTGGGGACGGCCAATAACTAAAGAAGAAATGATTAACGATTCTGGGGCGAAAATTCCTGAGAGTTTCTTACCCATATATAATCGGGTGAGATTAATGAGGTCCAAGGTTAAAACCCCGGTAGATGCTATGGGATGTAGCATGATTCCTGTTTTAGTTTCTAATAAATGTGGGATACCTAGTGAAAAAGTCGATCCAAAGAATTTCAGGCTTCAATTCCTTATTGGCACTATGCTTTCTGCTCAAACGAGGGACGAAAGGATGGCGCAAGCGGCTTTGAATATCACCGAATACTGCTTAAACACATTGAAAATAGCAGAAGGTATTACGCTAGATGGACTGCTTAAAATTGATGAACCTGTATTAGCAAATCTAATTCGATGCGTTAGCTTCTATACCAGAAAAGCCAATTTTATCAAAAGAACCGCACAATTATTGGTAGACAATTTCGATTCAGATATACCGTATGATATAGAGGGAATTCTCTCGTTACCTGGAGTTGGACCTAAAATGGGATATTTAACACTGCAAAAAGGTTGGGGGCTGATTGTCGGCATATGCGTCGATGTTCATGTCCATAGGCTGTGTAAAATGTGGAATTGGGTAGACCCTATTAAGTGTAAGACTGCCGAGCATACTAGAAAGGAGTTACAGGTTTGGCTACCTCACTCACTGTGGTACGAAATAAACACCGTTTTGGTTGGATTTGGTCAATTGATCTGTATGGCCAGGGGTAAGAGATGTGATTTATGTCTAGCAAACGATGTCTGCAATGCTCGCAATGAGAAGCTAATCGAATCTTCCAAATTTCATCAATTGGAGGACAAAGAAGACATCGAGAAAGTATATTCGCATTGGTTGGACACGGTTACAAATGGAATTACAACAGAAAGACACAAGAAAAAATAGAACCACCATTCATTGTGGAAAAAGATCAAAAACCATTATGTATGTCATTAAAATAAGTAGGTAGGGTTTTATAAACTATTCAAATATTTCTCATATACTCGCTAGAAGTTTTAGCAACCCTACAATCTGAGGGTATACAGTGTGAAAGGCCGCTGGAACATGTTTGAAAATTGCCATCAATGACTTATATTTTTTCAAACATAAGAGTAGCAGCAGACCTGTGAGCAGAAGTCCGTTTTTGTTCAGCACACTTCTTGTGAAATGATGCTTCAGGACAGCCCAAAATGAACCAGCCAGAACAGTAATATCATTGTTTTTCTTACGGGGCGCCGTTCCAGTACTCTGGAGTCTACTATCAGTAGAGGTGCGTTGATTAAACGCATCCTCAACCTTAACCTGTTCTTCACTACTATTGTGTAACATAGGCTCGTGAAAATGGTGTATTTTCTGTTTCACTCCTCTTTGTTTGCCTTTAGACTTCGCCTTATCTTTTTGTATTTTATTATCTATTGAGTTCAGAATAGCATCCTCTATGGAAACATCTTTAGATAAGTAAAGGCCCTTTAGGGTTGGAGATAACTTAGGTAATGTTTTGCAAAGCGCCCAATACATATTCGGTGAGGGTTTTTTATGATGCAGTTTTACTTTCACCTGAAAGATGAATATCTCGATTAATTCTTGTAAGCCAACTACATCTATAGTTGTCCTCATTTTCGTTATGTATACGAAAATGAAATCACTCATTATGGATTCAAGCTCCAGAGTTTTTTCTTCTTGTTCGGTGTGATCAGTTAAGTTAAACTGAATAACCTTGATACAACATCGAAAGAATTTATTGATGACCAAAAGTTTACTGAGGTCACCGAAAATAATTTTTCTTGTCTCAATACATTGAGGGGTATCTAACGTGAAAATATTCAAAATCTCACCTTGCAGTGTTAAACCTAATTTGGTAAAGCTGGGCATAATATCACAGGCGCTGACAAATAAATCTAATATCATAGGGTTGGACTTGAAAACGGTAATATCAATAAATCCAACCACAAACATTTTTTCTAGGCAATCCTTGATATCTCTTTTTATGAAAAGGTTCACACATTCTTGAAATACTTCACTCCTCTGATCATTTACCGACTTGGTCGATTCATCACTTTCAATGAATAGGTCATCGTTAAGTAAATCCCTTAGAGAAGAATCGAGGGAATGCATAGGCAGATTGTTCATTATCTCACTTGCAGCCATTATTCACAAAACCCTCTTGTATAAACCACACCGTAGTACGTTCTGCTAGTGCCTCTTTCTGTTTACCTAACTATTTCTCTTGCCTAAATATGTAAGTCTACGATGACTTTTCTATGGTACTTGATGTCACTCCGACGGCGATAAGCCGCTCAGCGCAGAAGTTTGCCCCAAAATAGAATGAAAGAAAATACTGCATAGAGGCTGGACAAGAAGGATATAGAGCAATGATATGATATTAAAAATGTAATTAATATATAGCCAAAAAAAGAATAGAACATTTATGAAGGTAAATGGTTATGAAAATGGATTAAATTATTCTTTCCCTTTATCTTGGAGAGTACGGAAAACTAGATTTTAAGCCATTTATCTTCATATATTTCATCAATAGTAGGTCTTTTATCAACTTCTCTTGTCAAAATTCTTTTTATCAAACTGATGCATTCTTCACTGACATGTTCCGATTTATCGAATCTTAATTCACCTTCCAAGATTTCATCAATGTTGTAATAAGGATTCTCTTTATAAATTATGGTATAAAGTAGCACACCAAGAGCCCAAATATCTTGTGGTTTACCTTTGTAAGAGGAACCACCAAGGACTTCAGGTGCAGCATAGTCCATTGTTCCCACAAAAACATCGAATGGTCCACTCTTGATATAGGCAGCCGAACCGAAATCGATTAATTTTACAAAGCCATGAGAATCAACAATAACATTTTCGTCCTTTATGTCTCTATGAACAATTCCTTGGTCATGTAAATGCTTTATACTAGCGACTACCTGTTTAAACACCAGTTTAGCTTCATGTTCAACCATATCTTTTTTGAATTCGATAACATCAAATAGATCAATACTACCAGTTTCTCCATGGACCGGTGTTTCAATGTAATAATAATCGTCATCTTCAAAAAAATCTAATAACTTCAAGATATTTTCTTGGGAATTTTTATTCAAGGTCGCCATAATTTGGATCTCAGAAGGTATAGTACCTAATTTTCTATCTCTCACCCATGTGTCTACTAAAATCCTCTCTTTAAAAATCATTTTGATGACCACGATATAGTGTTCTTTGTTATGAATGCATAAATTGACTTTACCGTACGCACCCTCACCCATCACTTGCAGAATGGTAAAATCAGAAAATTTCTTTATGCGCTTTTGTGAGCCTATATTAGCCTCTGGAGTAGTCAAGTATGTAGCTTTTAAAGTAGAATTTCTTTTGTCTAGCTCATTTGTCTCCTTTTTGATTTCTTCTCCGTTTATCGGTTCAATTATGCTCATTATAAATTTTTCATCCACTTTAAAGTTGTCGTCCTTTACAAATTTTGATTTGTCCTGCGTGTACATTTTCGTTAATTCAATTTTATGTTTTAACTCAGGATCATCAACCATTGTCATGTCATCGTCATAGTTATTGTTGTCATTAGATTCGATACCTCTCACTTTACCGCAAGAAGTTTCTCGTAGTTTTTCATTCACTTGATTTAAGTCTACTTCATCGTCTGAATTAGAAATCGTTTCAGCGGAGCTAATCGACAGATCAGCCATTGCCTTCAAAGTATTCACAGGAATTTTTTCCGAAGATTTCTTGGAAGATGCACTGGAACTACCTCTACTGCCAACGACATCAATTTCGTTCTCCTTTAACATCGGTAGCTGCGAAGGAACGGTGGTATAATTTTCAATGACCACGTCTCTTGAGTGTGTAATCCATAATAATACAGCATTCGTATTCAAGACCCGTAATTGAACATCCACCTTTATCAAATTACCATCTTTGTGACAGCCGTCTAGACCAATAGAAGTGTAAAACGAGTCCTTATCATGATGCATTTCAGCCTCAATTTTTCTGAAAAAATGTTCTGTTAAAACCAATCCTTTATTTTCTGGTAATGTGATATTTAACATAGGATAAGTTTTATTGATATAAGATATCATGTCCGCCAAAGAAGGAACCAACTTAGTAACCGAACTACCGGCCAACTCGTGAAGTCGCAAGCCAAACATGTTTTTGGCGACTGATTTGTTGAAACTTAAAAGACTTAAAGTGTGACTGTCAACAATAAATAGCCCAGCCTGATAGGGCAAACTATGAATTTTTAATTTTATTTCGTTTTCCAATACGGAAGTTGTAACAGCACATGGTATATTTTCAGATAGACAATTCAACGTAAAATATCTCTCTTCGTTGACATGATTTGCCACCCTGATAGACAAGGGTAATAAATCATCATCTGCAGAAAACACTTTTCCAAAACGTACATCATCAATTAGTTTACTCAGTGAGTGACTTACGGACCCAATATCGTGAATTTCATTTGCAAATTTTACCGTTTTCTTTTCTGTCGTTGGCGAAGTTGATTCTTGTTGCTTTTTCTTGTCAAAGTTTTCCAGAAAGTGTGTTGTATCAATAATGCTGTCCACTGAAAAATCTCTCAAGTTTAACATGACGTCAATGTAATCGCAAGGCGTTTTTTCAAATACGCAGACCAGTAGGCCATTCTTCCGCTTGGCCCATAGTGAAGCCCAAATCAGATTTGGTACATTATTATTGCTTGTCGAATTTGGCTGGACGATAGGTATAGTTTCTCCGGTAAACACAATTTCTTGGTTATCATCTTCAGCATTCATGATTTTCTCTAGAACAAAATTTCTGCTATCCGTATGAATAAGGTCTAGTAAAGTAAGTGCCTTGATAACATTCTTTGATATACCGAACGTTAGACACGCCAAATCATTGGCAGCTTTGAAGTTCCAAGGGTATTGTTGAGAACATGTAAAAATGGCCTCTGGACCAGAATTTTTTGCAGATGTGAAAGGATGAAGTATTCGGCTATAGTCCTGTTGTGGTTTGATGTCAGCTAAGGAGACTATATCATCGTGTTTCTCCTCATATTCATTATATTGCGATTTCGAACCTAAATCTTTGTGAGGGAACTTCTTGTAGTTTTCAAAAAATGGTTCTGCTAAACTATCTAATAAAACCTTTTTCAAAGTTTCTGATTTTTGAATGTCTGAATCAAAGTTTATTTTCTTGATATTCAATAACGATAGCATGTGTAAATCGGAAGCTCTTTCGAAGGAATTATTTTCCAATGCTAAATTTAGCAAGAATAACAAGTTTTCTAACTCGGACTTGGCTGGATTCAGTTTACTGGCAGTATCATTATCAGGCAACACCATTAAGGACGTTGCTCTCTGTATCACGGGTCTACTAGCAGGAGATGGCATATTGGATACTAATGGTGAAATTAGAGACCCATTTAACGGATCTCGCGATGCTGATAACGTGGCAGTCTCTGTTAAGTTTCTTGTGTGTCTAAGTGAGGGGGGGTATGCTATTACGGGTGCTTTTTTCTTCAACTCATGTAAGATGTCAGGACTGTTTACCATTATTTCCAAAGACCTTCTTAAGATGGTCAACCTTACTCCCAGTGAGTTTGGTGATATGGGATTATACGAAAATGCATGCGGCGACTCGTTAGGTACAGCAACAAGGTCCGAACGATCATCATCACTGAATGTTGACGAAAACGAATCGACGGACGAGGAAGCGTGTTGGTACAAGCATGGAGGTTTAGAGAGCCCTACCAACGGGGTATTTTTAGAATATGAAATGTCGGCAGGAGCGGCTGCACTAACCGGGTATGTCATTGTGTTCTTTGTTTATGATTCTTTACTTTAATCTGGCAGGGCAGAGGAGTAACAATAAAACGCCCTGCAAAGAAGTATGATTACTGTTCTTGCCAGACTTAGAATTCTAAGTGTTAAAAGTCACCAATAAGGAAGGAAAAAAGTTTATGATAGTTTATACTGTTGTTGTTACTACCTGCTCCGTTATGTTTCTAACAAGGAATAAAACAGGGTATAGACGTGATGTCAGCTTAAAGAGGAAAACGAAATATGTAAACTTTGTTAAAAATAAACAGGGCCCCTTATTGATCGTTCGCGATGCTATTATTTTATAAGCCAGCCTTTATCGTTTCTTTTGATCTTGTTTCTTTTTCTTGTTTTTTTTTTTAACTTCGTTCTCTTTTCACGTACTGATTACTCACACCAGGAGAAAGAAGTTGAAAAATGCTGTTATTCTCTGGAACACGCTATTAGATAGTACTTGCTGGTTCCGTAGACAAACAGCTCTTGCGCTTTATCACTTCGACAAGTGTCTTTACAGCTTCGCGATGACATATCGTCTCTTGCCCCTGCCCCACCTGTAACAATAGCTTGGCCAAAAAAGAAAAAAATGTTCCGACGAATTTTTCCGCTGATTTTGGCTGATCGCGTCGCGCCACAAAAACGAAACTTCCATAATAAAACATTATATAAAGCTTTTTATTATTATTATTATTACTTTCTTAGTTATAACATTAGAACTATAAGAGCTGCTAAGACACCAAGCAAACATGTCGACTAGACCCCAACCTGATTGGTATTACCATAGACATCCATATGCCTCTACGCCACTGGCAGAAGGGGAGGAACCACAATTACTCCCCATCCAAGACCAAGGGAACCATAAGAAATCAAAAATTTGGATGGCATACAAGGCTCCGATAGTTCGATGGTACAAGAATGCTATGCTTGTTAAAGACAATTTTTGGAAAGACCTAGAGTCGTCGCACCAGATCATCTGGTATCCGTATAAAGTATGTTGATGTTCCAATAAGCAGATCATGTTTTTTAAGCCGTCATACTAACCGCCTTTGAAGGGAATTAGCGAATCCGTGGGAAACTCGGATTATTTGCATCTATTTTTCCTAATATTTGGATACTACCTGCTGAATCTCCTGCTTATTGTTGCGTTTACGTCAATCCTTGCGTGGTCCTTGTTAGTGTGCATCTATTTGCCCTTTCTCGGACTCTTTGCGTTACCTCTGGCTTATGTGCAAACTATTCTGATTTCCACAACGCTATGTAATTCTATGGTGAAGGGTACCGATTTCGTTCTTTTCACACGTATTTATGGAGTGACGTTCGCAAGAAAGGGATTAACAGAGTTGAGTGAAGCCTGTGAAACGATAAGTTTCACGCCCTTTGTCTACAGAAGGTCACATCGTTTGGGTGGCCTCTTTTCGAAACGGTTTTACCTCGTCTCTTTGCCGCAGTTTTTCATTTTTTTCTTCTGGTACATCTTCATAGCCTTTATGTTTCTTTTATTGTTGCTCGTTCCAATAGTGGGTCCAATTACAATCAATATGCTACCATTTAGCCCCGGAATGGGATTTTACTATTTTGAGCCTTATTTTGTTGACGTGCTACATTTGGATTCGCGCAAACTTTCCAAAGTTTACTACAAGGGCTTTGCCAAGTGGCTCCTTTACTCGATATCCAGCGGTTTATTAGAGTCTATTCCCATTCTGGGTGGGTTGTTCATTGGAACAAACGCAGTAGGTGCTTCGCTTTGGATAGTTAAAGAGATAAAAGACCGGGACCAGCCAGCCGTACCTCCTTCCCCTCCTGCGGAACCAGAAGAGCCTACTGTAGGATCCTATGCACCTCCAATCCAACAATCTATAGCTCACATTAATCCGCCATGAAGCTCGCAACTCTTTTACATACCAATTTATATATTCATTATATGTTTACATATATAAATATATATATATACTATATACTATATATTACTTGCTAATAATATTCGTTTCTTTTCAACATTTGTATATGCATAAAAAATTTGGGAAATCAGGGGACTTATGAAAATCAGGGTGGTTACACTCGGAACTTCAAAACCTAAATAAAGTAAATCACTTTCAAGAAAGGTGAAGGGACGTCAAAAAAAGGAAAAAAAGGGCAAGGTATATCCCTGAGGACCCCTGGTTGGCTGTAAAGACAAACTAAGGATGAAAGCCGGAATTGAGCTTATAAGTCACAGCCAGGCTTCTCACGCCACACATGCTAATTCTATGACCCTTGCAGAAAAGGGGCCACAACGTTTAAAAAGACCATTCAAAGAACACAGTTCTTCAAAGGAAAGTAACGTAAGTCGTTGGCTAAAGATTTTCATAAGACAGTTTGATATTTGGTTTCCTGAAACGATACCAACAATGAAAGTGAGATACGAACTGCTTAGAAAAAACTTCATTAAAGAAATTTTCAACTCAAGAGCATTTATCTACCCATTCTTAGTAAGTACATGATTTTTGTTTGCATTGATATGACTTGTTTTATGACTAACATATTTAATTTTTATTTGTTAACCGTAGGGGTTTTATGAAGTGCTGACGAATCCTGTTTATTGGAAGCATATTTTACTGTTTGCGGTTTGCTATGCCCTGATTTTTGTCACTATTGCTGGTCTCTTTTATGTCACACTTGTACCGCTTTTAGTGACATGGGCCATACTGTTATTAGGGCCTCTTGGTGTGATACTGGTTCATATTCAATGGATTTTACAAACGAATGTCTTGACTGCCTTTGTTTGTAGAACACTGGTCCTGACCCATATTACGAATCAGATATTTGATATATCTTTGGTGTTGCAAGACCAAGATGAATTTCTAAACGAGGTGAAGGTATTGCCTAAACCACAAAAGCCACATAGAAAAATCGATGAACCTGATGCGGTGAGAAATTTCAACACAATAAAGGGAAGTCGGATTTTTAAGATTCCCAGATTACTATTCAGAATGTTTTTTAAAGTCTCCAATTTTACTTCACTAACATTACTGTCGCTAATTCCTATTGTAGGACCAATCTTGGCAAATCAACTAATGGCCCCAAAAAGAACCTTTACCTATTTGCAGAGGTACTTTTTACTAAAGGGATTCAGTAAGAAACAGGCCAAAGATTTTCAGTACGAACATTACGCAAGTTTCATATGTTTCGGTATGTCTGCCGGTCTACTAGAGTTAATACCCTTCTTCACAATAGTCACCATATCTAGCAACACTGTTGGTGCAGCTAAATGGTGTTCTTCGCTACTAAAGGGTGAAAGAAAGAAGGAATGAGCCTAAAACAGCAAATTTATGTAGAAGTGTGATTATATATTCCTTAACTAATTGTTAATCAAGTTCTAGCATCATCTTCCTAGCATCTATGTGTATAGTACATGTACACTTAGTAAAGAATAATACTGTCCAAACATCCGAATCCTGCCGCCACTCCACCTTCATTTGAAGTATTAAATTTGGATCTTAGTAATGAGCCACTAAATTCGTTCGATAAAACTTGCTCGTCGTTAAATAGAACGCAACCATAAATTCCTAGTTCACTGATGATTGGTTCGTTGTAAGATTTGTTATCACGTAATATAATATTATTTTCATTCAACTCTGGTTCAATCAACTCCATGAGAATATATGCATCCCAGTGACGTTCTTCGATACCTTTCAAAAAATTAGGAATATTTTCTTTATAAACATTGTTTCCGCCACCTTCCCGCTGTGGTTTTAACACGTATTTAGAGGGCTCACTTAATGCCAGCCTCTTGCCTTCCCTGCCAAGCTTCGTATCATCCAAGGGATATATTTTGACAAAAGTTTTTAACAAACTACTCTTTTTCTCAGCATCGGAGATGTATTTACCTAATACGCCCTCATCTGTCAACAATTGCTGAATTTTCTTGGAGCCAGATAATTGAGTGAGTAAATCTGGGGCCTTTATTGCGAAACTTTTTTCGAGGAATAGTCTTGCCTCCCAGTCCTTTTCGGACGTGTAATCAGTGGTTGTGTAACCCGTTCTGTAATAAACCACCGCTATTTCCTGCTCTGTGTCCCTAATGAAAAGCTTTCCCGTTTTATCATCAATGAACAATTTATCGTTAACATCATCAAACGTCAACCTAACAGATTTGGTACCGAATTTTTCCAACAGATTCAATTCCAAGACCTTTTGATCAAACACATTTCTCTCGTTTCTTTGCACAATGAATGCGACAATAGGATCACTAGTTGTAGAAGAACTTTGTTGTGACTTATACGATTCCACAGCTTTGGCCAATGCCTTAGACAAAAGGTATCCTGAATCAGAAATGACCATATTTTGATCATTATAAATTGGTCCTTTAGGATCGTACTTGTTTGCCCTATTTAAATAAGAGTGCAATCTATCAACTTTCTCGCTAAGGCCTGCAAATGACACTGACACTGTATTAAACTCGACTTGCTTAATCTGTTCAGTACCCTTTTTCTTATCAATCAAATAATCTGATCTAAATATACCTAGCCTAAAATTCTGCTTTTTGTACTGTGCAGATTTTAAGGTAGCAAGGTATAGAGACCACAGTTTGCCAGTAAACTCGGAATCTGATAGAGCTAACGCTTCAGTTGTTTTATGTAAATAAGAATCAGGTTGGGCCATATCTTGGGTAATACGGGCGTATAATTCATTGAATACCGGTTGTATTTGAACGGCCTCATCAAAACATTTCCTAGGAATTGGGGTTGGATAGATAGTTACCGGTGACACCGATGCATTTGATGGGTTCTCCTCGAATTTAGGAGGATACATGGATAATCCATTAGTGATAGCCCATTGGTTAACTTCCTGGATCAATTCATTCAATTGATCCTTGGAAGGTGGATAGTGTGCCATATTTTATAGGAGTAGTGCTTTCTTCCTATAATTGCTTGAAGTGGCACTTTGCTACCTTTGGAGGATCGTATATGGATGTGGTTGATTTGGGAGACATTTAGATAATTCAAGAAGTTTCAACTATTTGTCAGCACTAGCTAACCCGGCCAAAAAAGCGTACTGATGGAAATGACACTTTCTAGTACTGATGATAGTCAAGTCCATTGGATAAAAAGCTAGATTAGGTTATATTGTATTGATACTCATGTATATATATATATATATTATATAAAGAAAAATTACATTAAAAGTGGGGAGAAATTTTTGTGAAATAAAGAATTTCTTTTCTGGAGTTAAAAAAGAGTTTGAAAGAAGGAGAAAAAAAAGATGTTGGTGACCATAACACCAAACGAAGTAACTTCAAAAGTATCAAAAGTATGGAAACTTCAAATGTTCAAGTAGCACTTGTCCAATTATTCCAATCCCATACGTTGAATTGTTCTGAACTAGTCCCAGAAGTTAAAAATGGAGCTTCATTTGTTACTTCTTGTTTTTCACTAGTTGTGGCTCCTGATTTTGTCATGAATGGGTCATCAGGAGAATCTACTTTAATTTTTTTAGAATCACTCATTATATTTGAATCTGGTGATAGCACCGAGGCTATCGAATCTTGCGGGCTTATTTCTAATACGCTGGCTTTTCTTTTTCTTGGGTTGCCGACATCCATATTAGAAGATGTGGACGGCGATGATGAATGAACCAAAGTGGACAAGTCTTTAAAGTTACCACCGATACCCTTGAATATAGCAGCTACATTGGACAACGCTATCGAATACGACCTATTGCTCTTATTGAATTTACTCTTCATAACCAATTTGTTGTCTTTTATGGAAATGTCAATGGAATCTTGATCGCGAGCCCTTTGAGCCGCTTTTGTAGGCTTCCTTTTGCCAGAGCCGTTGATGTGATCAACCACAGCCTTTGGGATAGTGCATGACGTAAGCATCTCTTCATCTTTGATACCTAAGCAATCACCCAGCGTACTCATAAACAAATCCATAGGAGAATCTTTGAAAATTTCTTGGCGATGTTTAAAACGAGAAGATATCTCCAACTTCCTGATTTCCAAATCTTTTAACAAGAGTTCTTCCTTTCTGAATGCATTCTCTATAATGGCACTATTATATGATGGTTGTGCACCCATAGGAGACTGTACAGTCTTCATATTATTGGGGTTTGGTGTGCCATTTTTAGTTTGGGTTTTCAGTGGAGAAGGATTTGTATTTGGGGTTGACTTAGCGGTATTTGATGCAGACCTAGGAGTGGGTTGTTGACTAGCGGCATTTGAAATTGATAGTTTCTTATTTGTTGATGGAATGCTGGTAACAGGTATCGTATTAGATTTTGTCCTGCCATTCACCTTACCGTTGATCGTCTTGTTCAGTGATGGGGTTGCCGCAGCGGATACGGGAACTTTTGGTGTATTTTCCATAGAGTTCAAAAAATCCATGCTAGAGGTATTTTTATGGTTCATATATGGGATATTGTTACCGGGTGCATTAGTCATTGCCGAATAATTAGCCACACCAGGCGTCGAGGAGGGATATATGTGCTGTTGCTGTTGTTGCTGCTGTTGTTGTTGCTGCTGTTGTTGCTGTTGCTGTTGCTGCTGTTGCTGCTGCTGCTGCATTTTCAATTGCTGTAAATGCTGCATTTGCTGTAGTGACTGTTGCATATTTTGCTGAGTTGCAATATTATTATTGTTTCCAGTAGAAGTAGTGCCTGGGTTCCCATTGTTGTTTGCCATTTGCTGTTGTTGTCTTAAAATAGCTTGTCTTCTTAAAATTTGAATTCTCATACTTTCCCAATATTTTTGATACTTAATAATTAACCTGTCAACGGTGTCTAATTTAACAACAAATATACCCTCGGCACATTTTTCTAGGATCTCTTTTACAAAGATTCTTAACTGAAAAACTTCCTTCAAGAAGTTTTCATTCTTTGTGATGATGTAGACTTGTGGGGCGAAATTACTCACCTGAACAAAAAGCTTTTGACCTTGCTTTAACTTCATTTTAATTTTTTCCTTTTCTTCATTGGATAAAGAATTTGTTACGTCCGTAAGCCTTAGGTTGGTCTTAGAAGCATCCAAGGACAATTGCTTAATTACTTCGACATCCTTTGCAGTAGGTGTCAACCCATGTAGTGGGTTAGGTTGTTGCTGAGCTTGTTGTGGTTGTTGGGAGGGCTGGTGCTGAGCGTGTGCTTGTGCTTGTGCTTGGGCTTGGGCTTGGGCCTGCGCCTGGGCTTGTGCCTGTGCCTGTGCCTGTGCTTGTGCTTGTGCTTGTGCTTGCGCTTGCGCTTGCGCCGCTTGTGCCGCCTGTGCTTGAGCCTGTGCTTGAGCCTGTGCCTGAGCTTGAGCTTGAGCTTGAGCTTGTTGCTGTTGTTGCATCTGATATAATTTAGAACTTGCGTTCTGTTGCTGAGAGAAAGCGGCAGCATTAGGTGTAGCAGAAGTGGCAATGGTGTCATTATTGTTCGTGTTCTGTTGTTGTTGTTGTTGGATGATATTCATAGGGACATTTTGGGCTCTCTGAAGGTTCGAGCCGTTGTTGTTAGCGTTATTGTTGTTCTTAACATCTCTCAAAGCTTGGATTTTTCTCAGGGCCTTTTGGTTAATGTATTTCCTAATAAAACTTTGCTTGACAGGTTCCGTCATCGTACTACCCAATTGTGTTTTTTCAAAATTCTTGCAGGTTTCGATGGCTTCTTGTAATAAGCTGCGTTGCTCCTCTGGAGAAAAGATTTGGTTAATTTGGTTGAGGACGTTTGGTACGGTATTTTGTGATGATTGCTGTTGCAAAGGGTTGTTGTTCGCACTTGAATTGGGAGGTTGCATTTGCTGCTGTTGAGGAATATTTATGTTATTGTTAATATTACCATTTTGGGGGAGGCCGTTGTTGTTGTTATTAGCTTGTGCTTGAGCCTGTGCTTGTTGTTGCTGTAGCCTTGCTTTGAATAGCAACTGCTGGTGAATCTTGTAGACTTCCTTCGCAGCTTCCATATCCTGAGGTGTCAATAGCTTTTGTTGAGCCAAAGCAGTGACCTGCTGCCAGGTGTTGATATTGGGTGGAATGTTAGGAATTCTTTGCAGTAATTGTTTGGGAATAGGTGCCACTTTCATCTGGTTCACTAATTGTTGTTGTTGAGGAGTCAATTGACGCCTCTGTTGCTGCTGCTGCTGTTGTTGTTGTTGTTGTTGTTGTTGCTGTTGTTGTTGTTGTTGTTGATTTCTTAATTGTTGCGCAACCTGTTGCCTTGCCTGAGCCTGCTGATTCAAGAACATCTGTGGGTTTAGATTCATATTGACATTCATATTATTGGCGCTGTTGCCAGAATTTTTCAAGTTGTTAATATGGTGCTGTTCCACGGGGTTAATGTTGTTATTAGCGGCAGCAGCAGTAACGGCGTTTTTCCTCGTATTGTACGTGTTGCGCATGACAGCAACTTTTTCGTTCATGCTGTCCATGTATTCTTTCTTTGAAGAGCTCTTTGCGAACAAAGCTGCCTCGAAGTTTTTGGCATGAATTCTTATCTTATCAGCAGTGTCGGAGCTCCCTCCGTTCAGAGTGTTAATGTCCATGAGCACCTGAAGCAACCCGTTGACGTTCTTCGCACGCTCGGCATTGGACAGAGTGTCTTTGTCTTGGACAGGAGCAGCAGACATAGCAGATATAAAAGAAATAGCGTTTTAATCCTTGATCTTTGAGTACGGCACTATACGAAACGATACGCTTATAAAAATGGGGTTTAACTAACAAAGAAAAATATACCAGCACAAGTATATAGCAATGTCGTGGAAGTACTTCTTTGTGGAACCAGCTGTTTCCAGAGACAAATTCCTAGTCCTTGTGAATGGTTGACTATTAAAAGTTTGACTGTAAAGGTTAAGCACCTTCATCATCCTCATCCATAATATAATTTTCTGATCGACGCAACCGGGGCCGGGGTGGAAGGAAGGCCCGATTCGAAATAAAAAAGAGGCCGCCACAATGTAGGGTAATGCCTAATTATATTAACTAGAGACTGACTGAATCATATTACTTAGTTACTACTACTCTTATCATGCAAGAAGATGTGAAAAAGCGTCTTCCCCCAAATCATATAACTTCTGCACCATCCGTGGACTGTACAGGTTCAGCGGGGGAATATGTAATTGCTTGTTAGGATTGCTCTTGGGACCGTAGTATCGCGACAAGGAAGTCTGTGTAGTTCCACTTGATGTGGGCTGCCTCGCCGCTTCTTTTGCAGTCCCTAACCTTATATAGATGCGCACGCGCCAAAGCATGAGGGTACTCCATCATGTCTGTTGCACAAATATCGCAGGTTACTTGACGCTAACGTCATGTTTGATGCTCCGTTAACGAAGAGAATCGGAGCTCTTCATCTTAATCAGGCTCTTTTATAGCTCAATCATCAGTGGAAAAAATTCTTCGAACTAGAAAAAAATCAAGAAGTGAAAAAACTAAAACCGCCAACTGGCTACCCGGATATGCCCCATAATGGCGTTCCTAGGGCTAGAAGAATTTCAAATGGATGACAGCTGATAGAAAGCGCCAGAGATATGTAGCCTTCCATCAGTAGTAGTATCCAATAAATTGGGCACCATGGTTTGGCAATCAGGCTTTTTACCCTCGCCCTCTTTTCCTTCGCCTTTTACCTCTTCTGCATCCAATTTCAGCGTACGTACACAATGATTGACTTTGGAAATTTTCACTTTTTTCCACTCGAAGAAAAAAAAATTCCAAACACGGTTCTCCGGTATTTAGGCATCGAATAAACTTTGCTAATCGACTAAAAGCATCTCTGCATATCTATACGTGTATATATTGTATTCGCTACAGCTCGCTCCTTGCATCAACTCTTTTTTTCTTTTTTTTCTTTCAGGTTAATCAATTACTGTACTGTAGCTTCTTTTTTTATTTTTTAGGTTTTCATATAGTGTCTTACGCAAATAGGCGGACCATAGAATGACTGTCACCATAAAAGAATTGACTAACCACAACTACATTGACCACGAACTATCAGCCACTTTAGACTCAACGGATGCGTTCGAGGGTCCCGAGAAGTTGCTGGAAATCTGGTTCTTCCCTCACAAGAAGTCCATCACGACCGAAAAGACATTAAGAAATATTGGCATGGATAGATGGATCGAGATTTTGAAATTAGTTAAATGCGAAGTCCTTTCCATGAAGAAGACTAAAGAACTGGATGCCTTTTTGTTGAGTGAGTCTTCCCTCTTCGTCTTCGATCACAAATTGACGATGAAGACGTGCGGTACTACAACCACATTGTTCTGTCTCGAAAAGCTTTTCCAGATCGTTGAGCAAGAGTTATCGTGGGCTTTCCGCACAACACAAGGGGGCAAGTACAAACCATTTAAAGTGTTTTATTCTAGACGATGTTTCCTTTTCCCCTGTAAGCAAGCCGCTATCCATCAAAACTGGGCTGACGAAGTCGACTATTTGAACAAATTTTTCGACAATGGTAAAAGTTATTCCGTGGGAAGAAATGACAAGAGCAACCACTGGAACCTGTACGTCACCGAGACGGACCGCTCCACACCTAAGGGAAAGGAGTACATCGAGGATGACGACGAAACTTTCGAAGTACTGATGACGGAGCTGGACCCAGAATGCGCTAGTAAGTTTGTTTGCGGGCCTGAGGCATCCACAACCGCTCTCGTGGAGCCAAACGAAGATAAGGGCCACAACCTCGGCTACCAAATGACTAAAAATACAAGGCTTGACGAAATATATGTCAACTCGGCCCAAGACTCCGATTTATCATTTCACCACGATGCATTTGCGTTCACGCCATGTGGATACTCATCCAATATGATTCTCGCTGAAAAATACTATTACACCCTGCACGTGACTCCGGAAAAGGGTTGGTCTTACGCCTCTTTCGAAAGTAACATACCCGTATTTGACATTTCCCAAGGGAAGCAAGACAACTTGGACGTTCTTCTACATATTCTGAACGTTTTTCAACCAAGAGAGTTCTCGATGACCTTTTTTACCAAAAATTATCAGAACCAATCCTTCCAAAAACTACTAAGCATCAACGAGTCACTGCCCGACTACATCAAGTTAGACAAAATTGTTTATGATCTGGACGACTACCACCTTTTCTATATGAAATTGCAGAAGAAAATATGAAAAGCCGCCATTTGTGTCTCCTCATACTTACATAGAATAGCCCTCTTCTATTATCCTTCGCTTGCTTTCTAGCACTCATAACTAATGTAGTTTAACCCGCTTGTATATCTTCTACATCATTACCCCGCATGCTTTTTTTTTTCCTCTAGAGAAAACCGGCACAGATTGGCCGGACCCGGAACAGGAAAAATGGCCACTGAAAATTCCTGGCCAGACCACCCCTGAGCTAAGGGAGTTTAGCCGCTCAAGCTTTTATTTCCTCTGATGTAATATATCACACACCCAGACACGGTTGCCAAGGCCTCGACGGAAGGCCGCTTCAAGGGACGGGGCAGTGGCTATCAGAAATACCTTAATATCATCAATATTTTTCATCAATCGCAAGGTGTCAAACATCAATAAAGGATGATGCTCAAAGGTTTATGCCCGATGTTCTTCTAATCCCCTTTCTCTCCTAAAATAATCCTTTTTTTACTCTTCTTCTTTTCCCCTGTTTCCATTTTTGTCTTTTCTCACCCCTTATGGGACATCAATAATGCAAGTATGTTTATACATTTTTATATAAATGTATATATAAATGCCATTTCTTACACATAACCTCCATTCTTTGGTTAATTCTTTCTTCATTCTTTTTTTTTTCATTCTGAAAAGCCCTCCAAGCAAGCACGCTAATTTAATATCGATTTAAACATGAAAGTATCACAAGTTTTCATTTCTGCCATCTCTGTCTTCGGCCTCGCTACTAGCGTAAATGCTCAAAACGCATCCAACACCACGAGTAACGCTGCTCCTGCTTTGCACGCTCAAAATGGTCAACTACTAAACGCCGGAGTCGTCGGTGCTGCTGTTGGTGGTGCTTTGGCCTTTTTGATTTAGGAAAAACGCCGCTTACTGCCACGATGATGATACCCTATTGACGTTTCTGAAATGTATAATTTCTTTTCTCATCTTCCCCTTTGATATTCCATCTATAGGCCCCAGAGTAGTAAATTTGGTGCTTTAATTTTTTTTCTCTTCTTCCAGTTCGTCTCTATTTTTTCATTCCATTATATTTATTTATCAGTTTTACTTTCTCAAATATTCTTATATAACACTATTTCATCTACGTAACCGAAAATAAGTAGTTTAATAACGATAATAATCATAATTGTGATAAAAATATTTACATTTTTCTTACTTGTCGCCCGCTTCGTTTTTGTATAGAACGTACTGTATTAGTTGTCCGTTCTTTTCACGTCTGAAGAGGTCGATTTCTTGCAATTTAACATCAACGTGGTATTTTCCATTATATACAATCAAAGAATCATCGTCCAGTTCGATTTCGCCATGAAACCAAAGGTGTAATGCATGTGAGTCCCCCTGCAGTGGGTATTCGTACTTGAACGACCCGTATACCCTCTCCGGCGATATAATCTCAAATAAATCGGCTGTTTCCAAACCAATGCGGTTCAGTAAATCGTCGATGGTTCCCCGTATACTTATTGGCCGATGCGTTATCCTCCATTTGCAAACAAAGGGTATTCTATACCAAGTGTGCGAACTATCCCTTTTATCGTCTGGCTCCATTACAATACCAGTTACACATGGATCTTGATCTTCGCACCACATGCTGAATTCATTTAACGTGGGTGAATTGCCATCTTTATCAAGCAATGGTACTCCGTATTGTTCCTTGATCATGTCATGACCGGATAATATCTCTAAAACCCTTAATTTAGAAAGCTTCTGTACTTGGTTTACGTCAACCTTTTTCAAATCTCTGGTACTCAGTTTACGTATCTTGGATGATGGAAACAATGGTAAGAAACTTTGTTCCTTTAAATATATCACTCTATAGATTAGTGAGTATCCTAATATCACACCGAATATACCACCAAATATGGCGGACCATATTTGCTTTCGGCGCTTGTTTCGCTGATGTGTTATTGCTTGACCAATGCTTCTCAAGTCCTCTCCTTTTATGTTAGGACTGTGTCCCTCTTCAATTTCCCCCAACTTCGTCTGTTGCTGTTGATGTGGCGTCGTAAAAAAATGCTTGCCATCATGGACATGCCTTTTCGACTCTGTCAATGAATTTCTTTTAGTTGTAATGCTTTTATTCAAGGTATTCAACCTTACATGACAATAGGTAGGCGCCTGGGTAAATAAGCATATACTTCTCGCGGACAGTAGAGATGTGTTAGCATTACGTAGAATCGCAAACCGTATCATTACCCCTTTTTCCTTCTTCTTGCAATTGAATACAGGAAACAGTTGCTTTGTCTTATGTTCGCTGCCACTCTTCTTTGGTTTTAATGCTTTGTTTCTCTCCTGCACTTGAATTTTATTGCTCGGAAAATGATTCTTGCATAACCCCCACATAATTGGGCTGATTAACGTAACGCTAAAAAAATACCAATAGCAGTCCCAAAAAAAAAAAAAAAAAGATTCACATATGTATTGATTTTACTTTACGAAATTCTTGACCTATTTATATCATAAACGAGTGCTTATATTTCCGATCCTACTATCGCTTAAAAATCTTAATGTAATAAGGATAGAAAGGAAATTTTTTAAAAACATACATAAAAGTTCCGTACATATGCCGTTCCCGCTAGTTAAAATGTTCAGATTATTCATCGTCACTGTCTCCTAGAACTACACGGAAGCGTTTCTGCCTTTTCGGTTGTGGGTCATCTAATTCTTCCGTGTTATCGTCATTGTTATCCTTGACATCGCTGGAGCCGGAATACGAAAGTGAACGATCTTCGGAATCAGAACTCGATTGTATCCGTGTAACCTCCTTCTGATCCTCATCAAGGCTATCACCACTTACAAAACCATCATCATTATGCTCGTAAAAGTCACTATCGCGATCTTCCTCTTCTGTAGCATGTCGCCGTTGCTCCTCTTCCTCATCATCAGTAATAATTACATGTCTGTTCTTGAGTGCAGACAATACCAAATTCCTCCTACTTCCATCTTCATCTTCGTCATCTTCATCATCCTCTATAAAATCTTTCAAATCGGAATCCATCTCCTCTTCTTCTTCCTCATCCTCTTCTTCGTCGTCTTCATCATCCACAGCATCCACAGCAATACTACGATTATGTGACCTGGCCCAACGGCCTAGTGGGATATGTTCTCGCATGGGCTCCTCTTCACTGCTATCATCGTCTTCAGAACTTACATCATCTCTATTAGCAAACGGATTGGTAGACGCAAATCGATTCTCTCTACGCCTACGCATGCTTTCCCGGATTTCATCCAACTCTCCTTCACTGTATTCTTCTTCATCAAATTCGTCGCGACCACCTGCGTAATTCCGTATTCTGGCATTGCAGTGGGGACAAACATTTCCGTCCTCTACTTCGTCTGGGTCTAATTCCCAATGACAATTACTACAACGTGTGATACCATCATCCGAGTCGTCGGCCACTGCCAATGCGCTATTCTTAAATACTTTGTCAAACAATGTGTCCTTTTCCTTGTCATTCTTGTAATCATTTTCCTCCTTGGTTTTAGTTGTTAAAAGTTTTTTAAAAGATTCATCATTCTGGTCCCTTAATTTCTCTAAAATGAATGATAGATACTGTTGCAACGTTGTATTCAATGCGGGAATGGTGGTAATATCAGATCTGCACTGCGGACAAGCCAATTCTTTTTGAGTATTGCTGGCAAACCAGGTGTTCAGACAACCATAGCAATAATTATGACCACAAGGTGTCATCATCGGTACAAACATATAATCGTGGCAGATGGAGCAAACTAACGATTCTATTATCTTATAAAGTATGGCGTCCTTGGTGCCATCGTTTTGGTGAAGTAAACGGTTGTGTAATTCGTCGCCCATTATTCTTATCAATATATTAAAACTTTCTGTCTGAGAAAAAACGCGATCGTTCGTTTTCTGAAAACTTAATGCTTAAAATAGAATATTATCAAATTCCTCATCGCAGTTGTATGCTAGAAGAGAGCTCATCTAAATTGTAGTGGACATAGGATAAAAAACGCCATTGTGTGAAATGGCCCGAAAAAAAAAGTATTGGGTATTCAAAAATAACGACCCCAGTGAGGGTTGAACTCACGATCTTGCGATTAACAGTCGCACGCCTTAACCAACTTGGCCATGGAGTCTAATATTTTATGAAAGATCTAAATTTTAGAAACTTAATGATGCACAGTTCTCAATGCACAAGATTGTGAGAAATGGGAGAATTTTGAGACAATTGTTGAGATTCCATTATTAATAAAGGTTTAATATTAGGTATATAGAACATGTTAGAGGTGTTGGAATGAAACTTTAAAATATCATCTTTTTAGTAGTATTCGTGTTACTAGTATATTATCACATGCAGTGTAAGAAGATAACATAAAGATTGGGAAACAGTTAGATTGATTGAAGCGAAATGCAAGGACTAATAATGTAATAGGATAATGAAATGTATAAAACGGAATTGGGAATATTCGTAATATTAGTATGTAGAAATATAGATTCCTTTTTGAGGATTCCTATATCCTCGAGGAAAATTTCTATTATAATCTGTATACATAATATTATAGCCTTCACCAACAATGGAATGACAACAATTATCAAATTATTCACCCAGTATTCAAGAGGTTTTCCACAAGGATATAGGAATCCATAAAAAGGCATCAGTATTATTATTACCATTTCTTATTCATTTACACGCCGTTATTCACTATTATTGAATAATCAATCATTGCATTTTTCAGCTTCCATTACATCTGATGCTATTTCTTAACCTTTATGGTTGCCTCTTATTCAACAAAATTAAAAGGATGAGGATAGAGAGTTAACTGGTTTTAATTTTTGTAGATGTAATGTATCCTCTTACAATTTACATTTGTTAACTCTAGGACATTATTAGGCTAATAAAATCATAACAAAAAGAAAAAAAAAACAAACGAAACAAAGTATTTTTTGTATGCCATGAACCATCTGCATTAATTACTTTAAAGCCAATAAGGACACTAATTAAACGAAAAAATAGGTATACTACTAAGAGATAGGTGAATAATTTGGTAATTATTCAGATGAAACTCTAGAGTGTCATCCATTTAGTAATATTCGTGATACTAGTATATTATCAAATACATTGTAATCATAATCATCATCATCATCATCATCATCATCATCATCATCATCATCATCATCATCATCATCGTCATCATCATTATTATTATTACTATTCTTTTTATTCTTCCCATTTTTATGTGCAGGCCCTTATTATCTTATTACAATATTTATCCTTGCATTTAGCTTTCATATGAATCTAATGACTGTTTCTTAGTCTTTATGTCATCTTGTCACGTCGTATATGATAATATAATAGTAATATAAATACCAGTCAATAGATATTCGTTAATTGAAAGGGGAGCATCAAACAATTGTGACCAATTAATTCTATATATTTACAAACTTTTACTGTTGTATTAGGGCTCGAGTAATACCGGGGTGTCTAGACAATCCTAATATAAGGAGTCTTTGGGAAGTAATCAGTTGCCAAAACGGATTATCAGCTTGATTCATGGGATGTTGCTTATTCTATATATCATATAAAATATGAATTACACTAAATGATGAAAGCGAGGAATCTCAGATCTAAACTAATTGTTCAGGGATTTATACGTTTGGGTGGTTCAACTACGGGAGGCGGAGTTTTATCTCATGTTGCTCATTCTATTCGTTTTGTTATAAGGTTGTTTCATATGAGCGTTTACGAGATGATGTATTGTCATACTGAGGTATGCTATCCTGAGATGTAATACCATCAAGAAATTCAGCGCAAGTGGTTTAGTGGTAAAATCCAACGTTGCCATCGTTGGGCCCCCGGTTCGATTCCGGGCTTGCGCAAATTTTTTGTTGAATTTTTTTAATTTCAACATTGCAATGTATATAACTTTTGATAGATTGATTAATTATTGATTACACTTTATTTTTTCTTTTTCTATCCTCTTTTGGGCCCAGTATTTCTGTCAACGTTCCCCATCGTTGCCAGTTATCCTATAAAGGGAACTGGATCTATTACTTTTACTTACAAATGTGAAAAAAGTTAACATGTGCCGTTTAGCCTAATATGACCGCGTGTAAGATGAATCCATTCTAGCAGCCACGTATTGTGTTGCCTTTTATTACACAAGCCCTCCGTACTTCTTTAGCGACATGTATATGTATAGCTTCTATTTTCTGATAGATTAATGATCCCCGATGAAGGTTAGGAAACCCTTAGAGCTATGCCAGCTGGCAGAAAAAATCCTATTATTTAAACCATCAGACAAAGCATACTGAGACTTCGATAAAGGTTGCATTCCTTGCGTTATTATTTTTCTCTCAATGATACTAGACAGATTAATAAATAATATATAAGGAAAACGTCTCGCATTTTACTATGACCTATTCTACAGTTAGCATCAACACGCCTCCACCATATCTTACTTTAGCCTGCAACGAAAAGTTGCCAACAGTTTTATCCATTGCTGGAACAGATCCAAGTGGTGGAGCCGGTATCGAAGCTGATGTCAAAACTATCACAGCACACAGATGTTATGCCATGACATGTATCACTGCTTTAAATGCTCAAACTCCAGTTAAAGTCTACAGCATAAATAACACACCAAAAGAAGTGGTTTTCCAAACTTTGGAATCCAATTTAAAGGATATGAAATGTAATGTTATCAAAACCGGTATGCTTACCGCAGCTGCTATCGAAGTCTTGCACGAAAAACTGCTGCAACTCGGCGAAAATAGACCTAAGTTGGTTGTTGATCCAGTTCTTGTCGCTACTTCTGGTTCTTCTTTAGCTGGAAAGGATATAGTTAGTTTGATTACGGAGAAGGTTGCACCTTTTGCTGATATTTTGACTCCTAACATCCCAGAGTGTTACAAATTGTTAGGTGAGGAAAGAAAGGTTAACGGATTACAGGATATTTTCCAAATCGCAAAAGACCTTGCTAAAATAACCAAGTGTTCGAATATACTAGTGAAGGGTGGCCATATTCCATGGAATGATGAAAAGGAAAAGTACATTACCGACGTTCTTTTCTTGGGTGCTGAACAAAAATTCATTATCTTTAAAGGCAATTTCGTTAACACCACGCATACACATGGTACTGGGTGCACACTAGCTTCTGCCATTGCATCAAACTTGGCTCGTGGTTATTCTCTTCCTCAGTCTGTTTATGGTGGTATTGAATACGTCCAAAATGCCGTGGCAATTGGTTGTGATGTCACAAAAGAAACTGTCAAGGATAATGGACCAATTAATCATGTTTACGCCGTGGAAATTCCATTGGAGAAAATGCTCAGTGATGAATGTTTTACTGCATCGGATGTTATACCTAAAAAGCCGCTCAAAAGTGCTGCTGACAAAATCCCAGGCGGTAATTTCTATGAATACCTGATCAATCACCCTAAAGTTAAGCCACACTGGGATTCCTATATTAACCATGAGTTTGTTAAAAAGGTTGCGGACGGTACATTAGAACGTAAGAAGTTTCAGTTCTTTATTGAACAAGATTATGCATACTTGGTTGATTATGCTAGAGTTCATTGTATCGCGGGTAGTAAAGCTCCATGCCTAGAAGATATGGAAAAGGAGCTAGTCATTGTTGGAGGTGTTCGTACTGAAATGGGTCAACATGAAAAGAGATTAAAAGAAGTATTTGGTGTTAAAGATCCTGATTACTTTCAAAAGATTAAGAGAGGACCTGCATTAAGAGCTTACTCTCGTTACTTTAACGATGTTTCCAGAAGAGGTAACTGGCAAGAATTGGTTGCATCCCTTACTCCTTGTTTGATGGGTTATGGTGAAGCTTTAACTAAAATGAAGGGTAAAGTCACCGCACCTGAAGGGTCCGTTTACCACGAATGGTGTGAAACTTACGCATCTTCATGGTATCGTGAAGCCATGGATGAAGGTGAAAAACTTTTGAACCACATCTTAGAAACATACCCTCCAGAGCAACTTGACACTTTAGTAACAATCTACGCTGAAGTTTGTGAATTAGAAACAAATTTTTGGACCGCTGCGCTAGAATACGAGTAGATAAGATGGCTTATGCACAATAGATAAAGATATACCTACATATAATGAATTATAAAAACAAAAAAATAATAATAAGAAAAAAGTTTCTTTGTTATACAATCTATAAAAACTTCTTATAGAAATTTAAACACGTTTATTTAGCTGCTTTTCGTTACTCATTATTCTATCAATAAAGAAAGAAGGAAATATAAAAGGAAACCATGAAAAAAATGGCGCTAATTTTTTATTTTTAAAAACTATTCATGGATTCTTTTCGAAACCCTCATCACGAACCATTTGAGCATTAACTTTAGCTGATTCTGGATCCAAGTAAAATTTCCTCACAAAAGAGTAATTGTCTCTATCCAACTCTATAACTAGCGGAATGCCGTTGGGAATATCGACATCTTTGATGTCTTCATCTGAGATACCTTCCAATACTTTCAGCAGAGATCTTACAGAGCTGCCATGCCCAACTATAACACACGATTCTTGACTGATTTTGTTGGCGGTAGACAGAACAACATTATTTAAAAATGGTTTCAATCTGACGACCACTTCACAAAGAGACTCACTTTCTGGCAGACGCTCATTAGCCTTCTCTTCGGGGCCGTATTTTAAGTGTCTATTGGGCTCCTTAAAATCATAGCCTGTGGAGGACCCCTGATCATTTTCCTCTTGGACCATTTCCAGGTTTAGGTTGACTTTAGGGGGTTTTCCGTTGTAATCTCTTCTGATATACATGTATTTTTCCTTACCGTATTCTTTCAAGATATCCGGCTTTCTTTGTCCTTGCCATGCGCCGTAATGACGCTCATTTAACCTCCAGGTTTGCAACACAGGCATACTTCCTTCAAATCTTGTGTCCTGCAGCTCCTCCTTAATGTTTGTATTCGTAGTAATTACATAATTGGTGTGTTTTAGTCCCAACTCTTCGAGAATAACGTCCATGGTCTGCTGAGTTCGAATCAACCTTGAAGTATAGCCAATCTGAGGCAAAGAGATATTGTTAGAATCGCAAAACTGCTTGATCAATTTTGCAGAGTGGTGGGCCTGAGACTTCCCTTTTTCCGTTAATTGAGCATCAATCCATCCGCAGAATATGTTTTCTGAGTTTAATTCACTTTGACCATGCCTTAAAATAAACAGTTTAAAAGTGTCAGTAACAGTCATAACTATTCGTTATTAGTAGATCTTTTTGCACTATTTCTCAATCCTCTCAAAGAGACTTTTATTGTAAATCCTCGATTGCAGGTTGTTTTATCACATATGTATAAAATGGAAGCTTCTATTGTTTTATCGAACTTGTCAATGAAATCTCGCATTGTTATCATCTCATAATACAAATCTGAAAAAAAAAGTTAAAAAACAAAGGAAAGTCACACAAAACTAGCAAAAGTAACAAATCAAAATTCGCTGACAGTTAGTGCTGTCGTATCCTGTCACACTTACATAATATATATCTGTTTACATAATCTAATAGCTTGAACAAAAGCAACAGCAAAGGTTGCTAATTAAAACGTGTGCTCTTAAGGACATCATAATTCTCTATCAAGGAAAGATTGGAGCATGCCCTGTGGAGTTTCATCATATTCTTTCAGGGTTACCTTGTTATTGTCGTCAATATAAGAATTCGATTGTATGAATTGTCTCCTTGGCAATCTCTTAGATAAGACGATGTCTCTTAAAGACGCCAAATCCGGTGTCACCGTTGATCTATCAATAAAGTACTTACTTCCCTGTTCCACATCGCCTGAACATTTGTAAACATGCAAATGCTTTAAATAGTCTTTCACACATTCATGTCCCGCTGTTTTAATGAGAGATTTATCCAACTTGATGGCAAAATCATCATTCGTGCTGTTCATCTCCAACTTTAAGAAATTCTTATCTGTAGAGTGCTTCATAAATGTTTTCATGATAGAAAATCTTGCTTGCATGTGTGGTTGTCCCCACTTACCAGTTTTTGGATTCCAGTATTCTAAAGCTAGGAGACCCGCACGGGCCATTTGTAGATATCCAGCGTAGATCACTTTATCTTGAGATTCGACATCATGGAAACCAAAAATATCAAGAATCTTCTTATTAGTAAGCAAAAACATGGCAATTACTTCCGCACGACATTCTTCAAATGGGCCAGCTAACTGTCCAAATTTGGAACCCCAAGTTTCACCAACTTTGTAGTATGTGCTCACCGGTTTCCCATCCAAACCTAAAGGAGGGTTTTCCTTATCAAAATTAAAGCCGTCTGTAAATTCTGTCAACAACTTTCCTGAACCATGTCCTAATAATTCATGGATGCCTACTTGGACTTCAAAAGAATCACTTTGATATTTTTCAAAAATTGGGCGATCTTCTTGCGATATAAAACTTGGCGGATGCTTGGATGAGCTTTTGGCAGCCGCGCTTAAGATATTCCCCAAAGAAACATTCTTGAACCCAATTTTAAGCCGAACATCATCATAGTTTGGAATATTGATGCCCGCTGGTATACCCGATCCAGTAAACGTTAATACTTCTAGAGAGGTGAAATCTGGTGGATTGAAAATCGGTTTTTCGTAATCTTTAGACCATGGTAGTAAGGAAATGAATTCTTCTGCGTTGTTAACCAAGCTGGAAAATTTAGCAGTACGTTCTTTGTTTTGAATTGCAACCAACGATTCAAATTCTCCAATTATGCCCGAGGGTTCTCTATATGTTTCGATAAAACCGATATTTGTTTCAATGACGGGAGATATATCTTTGACCCAAAGTTTTTGTGCTTCTTTATGTGCTTGAGAAGAGCCAGTGACAAAGTGGTTGATGTATTCCTGAAGCATTGCTTTTTGAGTATCATTAGCCGCGAATTTTTGAGCTTCCTTTAAATACGATGCTACTAAACGCATTTCACGTGAATGATCACCAAAAATGAATTCTACTTTGGTTACAGCATTGGATAATGTGATCTGTCCACTGGGGTAGGTTTCTGTTATCTGGTTTTTCACATTCTCAGAGGCAACCCAGATTTGGAAACTGTTTTCACCAACTTTGTTGATTCTTGTGTTTTCAGGCAAGATGGCAAGTTCAGCAAACAACTGCTCTTTCAAAAGAGCCATATCTTCAGGTGTCACAGGTAAACCCAGATAATAGGCTGAAGTATAACCTTGAGAGGGAAACCCTAAGAGAGCCGCCTTCTCTTCCACATGGTAAATACCAATATCAATTAGCTCATTGATGGTGGAAAAAAGATGATGAGATGTGAATTCATGGTTAACGTCAACAGGAGATAAAGTGAGCGGAGAAGAACACGGATTAATCTTGGCCAGCTCCAAAAGCTGTTTGAAGAATTTTACCTCACAACGAGGAATAAACTTAGTGTCACCAAAGGATTTGAAATTACCCAAATTAGATAAGAATTGAGAAACGTATTCCAAATACAAACCCGTTTGCTGCTTCTGCGTAATATCGTCCTCTGGGTACTTGCCGTTTAGCTTTGAATGAATGGCAAGGATTAGGTCAAAAATTGGCTCACTCTCATGAGAAACTTGTCTCATTACAACCCTTGAACCCGCATGGGAGGCTTTTGACATGAAATGCGCATATTTTTGTTCCTTATCAGTCAATTGAGGAAAGTATTCTGTTTTAACAGAAAGCATGCTCAGAGGAGCATCATGATCGGCGAAAAAGTGGCTCATCTTTGAGGACTTAATGGTGCAGTGCTCAGTTTTTTTTTTCTTCTTTTCAATGTTCTGTTCTCATGAAGGTATTTTTCCTTTACGATATTGGGATTTTTCGCTACGTCAACTTATTCCGAGCGGCTATGCTCTTAGCTATTTTTTCTTCTATTCAAAATTGGTATGATGCTTTCTTAAACTATTTATACAAAAGCTTACATATGTCTACATATGTATTTACATCACAAGAGTGTGCAGAAATAGGAGGTGGAGGAAGAGATCGTTATCTATCTTGAGGCGATGAACTAGCGGACTTACAAAGTCAACTCTTCACCTTTGGTTTTTTTGGATTCACCGTATTTTTTAATTCTAATGGCCTGGATGGCAATGAAACCGGTGGTATCGGTAGGTAAGAAACCGGTCAACTCATCCATAGAGGATTCTGTTGGATCGTACAACTTTTCAGTCTTTGTAGATCTGCCCAGAATGATGACGTTACCCTTATACAGTCTAACCCTGACAGTACCGTTAACGCTATTTTGGGATGGTTGGATCATAGATCTGATGTACTCACACTCTGGGGTGAAGTAGGAACCGTTATATATCAATCTGGAGTAGTTTGGTGTGACGAATGAGTCTCTCAATTGACGGACTTCTTTGTCTAAAGTCAAACCTTCCAAATCAACATGAGCTTTTCTCAAAACAGTCAATGGAGCCTGTTCGTAACAACCTCTGGATTTCAAGTTAATGTAACGATCTTCTACAATATCGATTCTACCAACACCGTTGGCCCTTGCTAAGTTGGATGCGGCCAAGAAAACATCCAAAGGCTTGGTAACGGAAACTTCCTTGGAAGTCTTGTTGTCGGTGTAGGTCAACTTGACTGGAAGACCACGTTCAAAGTCAATGGTCAAATCTTGTGGTTGGTCCGGAGCATCCATTGGATCGACGATCAGTTTCCACATGTCCTTTGGTGGGGTGGTATCTGGGTCTTCCAAGATACCTGCCTCGTAAGAAATGTGGGCTTGGTTTTCGTCAGTAGACCATGGCTTGGCCTTGGTTTGGGCGACGGGAATACCCTTTTGTGCAGCATAGTCTAACAAATCCTTTCTGCCAGCAAATCTTTCGAAAAATTCAGGCATTCTCCATGGTGTAATACACTTAACGTCTGGCTTCAGAGCGTAAAATGACAATTCGAATCTGATTTGATCATTACCTTTACCGGTACAACCATGAGAGACCGCGAAACAGCCCTCCTGTTTAGCGACGTCAATTTGGGCTTTGGCAATAACAGGTCTTGCCAAAGAGGTACCCAACAGATAAACGTCTTCGTACACAGCGTTGACCTGTACAGCTGGGAATAGAATATCCTTGACAAAATCTTCACGACAATCCACACAAACGAACTTGCAGGCACCGATCTTCAAGGCCTTTTCCTTGGCGGCATCGAAATCTTCTTCTTGCCCTACATTAGCCATGAAAGCTACAACTTCGTAGCCTTGGTCTAGTAGCCAAGCCAAAATGACGGAGGTATCTAAACCACCAGAATAAGCCAAACAAACTTTTCCCTTAGACATTATTTTATGCAATTATGTGTATTTCTTTTGTATCCGTGTATATTAGAACAATGTTCCTTATCGCTGCACAATGGGGAGACAAGATACAAGAAGTAAAGAGAGAGAGAACTGTGGGCAAGAACAAGGGAGTACGAATGTATGCCCATTAATATACTATTGAGACAGTGCCAGTCTGGGTCTCGCAACTGCTCAGATTACACTATCTGCCGCTACGCAGTCATCAATCTGATCCAATGAAGATGAGTAATCTCTCTCTCCTGCCTTTAAATGACTCTTCCATACGGCACCGTTAATGGAAATAGGTTGCGACAGCGGAAAAAAACGGGCCAAATGCGACATGAGTCACTAAAAAATCACATAAATGACTGGAGAGCCGTCAGTAGTGACTAACATAGCGCTCTTATCTCAGTGGCTGGGCCCATGTGGAGAATTACTGCAGTGAAAAAGCTCGAAGAAACAGCTTTAAGGGCTATAGATAACAGAAAAGGTTATGGCGATTATTTAATTGTGTTAGTGTACAGGGTGTCGTATCTTTCATTAACGGTGATGTGATATGTAAACGATAATAGCGTGTATAATGGTAGTTATGTATATATAGAAATTAACGTTAATGATAGATTCTTAAAGAAAAAGAGAATAGAAAATTATAATAACTGTAGTAATATTACTAGTAGTAGTTGTAGAACTTGTGTATAATGATAAATTGGTTGGGGGAAAAAGAGGCAACAGGAAAGATCAGAGGGGGAGGGGGGGGGAGAGTGTCTATTCGTCATCGATGTCTAGCTCTTCAATCATCTCCGGTAGGTCTTCCATGCGGACGTTGTTGTAGACTATCTGGTAGACTGCCTCGAATAATGGGAATTCTTGGGTCAACTCACATGTTTGTAGCCACTCGTGAACTTCTCTGCATGTGATTATCCCTTGGGCGGATTGACCGTTAAGCAATTCCTTTTCTGCTTCCAAGGCTGACTTACCGGTCTTGGCCATGTATGTGGCAACCTTGACGTTTCTACCGCCTGAGCAGGTGGTGATCAGATCTGCAACACCAGCGGATTCTTGATAGTAGGTTTCGACTTTGGATTCTGGGAAAAACATTCTACCGAACTTGATAATTTCACCTAAACCCAGCCTTTGAATGGCTGCGGAGGCATTGTTACCCCATCCCATACCTTCTACGAAACCACATGCAAGTGCCACGACGTTCTTCAAGGCACCGGCAATGGATATACCAGCAACATCATCGATGACATTGACGTGGAAGTAAGGTCTGTGGAACAGCAATTTCAAAATCTTATGATCTACATCCTTGCCATCACCTTGATAATCCTTTGGTAGTTGGTAAGCCACGGTGGTTTCGGACCAATGCTCCTTGGCCACTTCCGGTGCCAAGTTTGCACCAGATAGTGCGCCACATTGGATTCCTAACTCATCAGTAACATAGGAGGATAGCAATTGCACACCCTTGGAGCCCAACTCGAACCCTTTTAGACACGAGATGGCCCTTACATGAGGGGCCACGTGGCCTTGCAATTGTTTGACTATGTTTGGTAAAAATTGATGAGGGATGTTGAAAACAAGGATGTCAGCACCCTTGATGGAGTGTAAAAGATCAGGATCGGCCACTAGATTATGGGGCAGGTCAATATTGGGTAGATATTTAACGTTCTGGTGTCTTGTATTTATGATATCTGTCAGATTTTCGTCGCCGATCTTTTCATCAAAAACCCACATTCTCACCTCTGGCTCGAAGATATGGGAATGCAATTCTGTGTTTTCCGCAATGACTTTGGCGATGGTGGTCCCCCAGTTACCAGAACCAATCACTGTAACCTTGAAGGGCGCACGTTTCAAATGTACAATTGACACGGCAGAGTCCGATCTTCTGATAGGATGGTCCTCATGACAGTGTTTGTGCTGTTTGATATTAGTATGAGCAGTCATCTTTGAGTGCAGTTGTGTTTGTAATAATGATCTTCTTAGGAAAGTAGATCTTGAAGGCAAAATTTTATATGCACGACGAGTATATAACACCGGATGCGTTCGCTTAAGGAATGTGTATCTTGTTAATCTTCTGACAGCAAGCATTGATAAGGAAGGCGAGCGAAGGAAAAGGAAAGGGAAAGAGAATTGAATCTACCAAAAATACATAAACTTAAAAATTAATATATAAAAAAAAAATCTAAAGGAGTAGAAAGAAGAACCCAAGGATAAATCAAGGAAAAAGCTTAGTGGAAGGAAAAAAAACTAGAAAAAAAGTAACAAGAAAAAAAGGCAAGAAGTAAAAAAAGTAAAACCAAAAAAAAAAAAAAAAAAAATTACTAGAATGACAGGGTAGAGAAGAGCTGCTGAACAATAGATTAATCGGAATAACAATGGCAATAGGTCCGTAAGCTAAACACTCTTCCCCTCAGCAACCCATCGGCACCTCGCCGCAAAAGCGTAATATAACAATGGCAGAGCCATCGTCGTCTTATTGTTTCGAGCATACTCAAACCTTCTTCATCATGTGAAGGAAAACAAACTCGGTAATGATGATGACTGAATCTTAGAAGATACACGCTTGCATGATGGCTATGGCTAGAGGCTAAGGCGATATGATGGTGACGGTGATGGTAATTCCTTGCTCCAGTTTTTATTTTTCGCCCTCCCGAATTGCTGTCATCAACGGGTGGGGTGGGTGATGGCTCAGGATTAGCTCATCGCGCACGGTTACCTGGGGGCGGTGCCTGGGTTGAGGAAGGCGCGGGTGCTCGGATGTTCCGATAAAATAACCGGAGTTTGTAACGTACAGAGTGAGATATACCCTAGGTCATACCGTTCATTAAAGCAGGGCATTATCATAGAAACGAAGTCAGGGTTAGGGCTAGTATTTGTTTTCTTTCTTCATTCTTTTGGTTTCTTTAAATTCTAAATTAGCAAATGGGAAAAAAGGGACCTTGGTGATTGCACATAGGCTTTTCCCATTCGTGCTTGTTTGCTTATTACATAATAAAAAAAGAGTTGATATCGTCACAGTTACTTGCTACTGCTGTTGCTTCCGCATTCTCTAGTATTGCTGCTGCGTCTGTTATTTGCACGAAACTCTCCCCACTATAATAGATATGTCGTTTTTGCCACTAAGGTCTAGGTCACGATCAGGCGCTCCTCATTGGGTATACATCATCTTATATCACATCTTTACGATACCGAAGATATATTCACTGCCGTTGTTATCCGGATCACACGTACTCAATTCTAGGGATGTTGCCGATTCCGGCCATAGCGTAGGTGATGAGGCAAGCGTTACCACGTACTATATTATCTCTATCATCCTAGTGCTGCTGGGTGGTGTATTTGCAGGATTGACGCTGGGGTTGATGGGTCAAGATGAAGTTTACCTGAAGGTAATCAGCACTTCAGGCTCGAATTCTGAAAAGAAACTGGCCAAGCGGGTGCTTGACCTAATATCTAGGGGGAAGCATTGGGTTCTAGTCACACTGCTGCTTTCTAATGTTATAACCAACGAAACATTGCCTATTGTTTTAGACAGGTGTCTTGGGGGTGGTTGGCAGGCTGTAGTGTCGTCAACTATTCTAATTGTGATCTTCGGTGAAATTATTCCGCAGAGTGTCTGTGTTAAATACGGGCTGCAAGTTGGGGCATTCTTCTGCCCCTTTGTTCTTGTACTGATGTATCTGATGTACCCAGTCGCATATCCGATCGCGACTCTCCTGGACTATATGCTGGGTGAAGATCATGGTACGATGTACAAAAAATCCGGCTTAAAGACTTTGGTCACCTTGCATAGGACCATGGGGGTGGAACGGTTGACTAAAGACGAAGTTACAATCATCTCTGCTGTTTTGGATCTAAAGGCAAAGAGGGTTGAGGAAATCATGACTCCGATTGAAAACGTGTTCACAATGAGTGCCGATACCATCCTAGACGATAAAACTGTCGAAAAAATCTTCAACTCAGGGTTTTCTAGAATCCCGATTTTTTTGCCCAATGAACCAAACAACTTCATCGGCATGTTACTTGTCAGGGTGCTTATCTCCTACGATCCTGATGACTGCCTCCCAATTTCCCACTTCCCCCTAGCCACGTTGCCAGAAACTTCCCCGAACACATCTTGTTTGAATATTCTGAATTACTTCCAGGAGGGGAAAGCTCACATGTGCGTCGTTAGTAAAGAGCCGGGCTCCTCGCATGGCGCTATTGGTGTTTTAACTTTGGAGGATGTCATTGAAGAATTGATCGGTGAAGAAATCGTGGACGAGTCTGATGTCTTTGTGGACATGCATCAGCATATTATGAGACAACAACCGGGGCCCTTGAGCAAAAGGCACATTACTTCCTATTTGCATCATTTGTACACTAGCTCTCACAAGGAGCACAAAGCTGCTGACCAAGCTGATGAATCGTCTCCACTCTTGTCTCCATCCAATTCTAATCACCCATCCGAGCACCCACAGCAAGATTTGAATAATAAGTCTTGGAAGCAGAAGTCAAATGATGGTTACGATAGGTCCAACGCTGTATTGTCTCCAACTCCACAAGCGACGGAACATGGCACCATCATACCTTCAAATCTAGCGTCCAACCCGTTGAACGTAAATAAATCTTTTGTTACCATTAAAAAGCCTGCCAATGTTTCGAAAATCATTACTACACACACTCCTCATTCTAGCAAAGAGCCTTCTCCAGCACCACACTCAAATGATAAATCACTCTCCGCCGAAGAACAACAACTATTAAGTGATCATGCAGAGCTATCTCGCCAAGCTATTCTCCATACTCAACGGTCGGGTCAACCAACTCAAGTTACTACCTCGACTAAAACCACGAGAAATAGCCCTGATAGTATATCAATTCCAAATTCTGGCGCGAATCACGGCAACGAAAATCAAAACGTTACAATCTCAACCTCTTACCAAAATACGAAGAATGGTATTGTGGAATCTGTCATCACAGTCAAAGGTGTTCCAAAAACCATCATTGGCCCCGCAAAAGATTGGGACGAATCCAAAAGTGAATATGGAAACGAGAATATCAATCAAGAGAATTCTAATCGAAGTGACGATAGAGAAAGTTCAAGTTCAAATGCAAGTTTATTTTCCAGTATTAAGAATAAATTTAAGAACGAAAACGCTAACAACAATGATCGTTCTAATTTCACCGATTCTTTGTCAAGAACTTCCAATTATGATGCCAACGGCTCCTCGTCGACCATAAAAAGATGAAGAGATTATGCCAAAAGAATTGCCCATGCATCATAATAACAATCATCACCGTTCTTATTAGTCCCAGACGCATGAAATCACAGGGGAGAGCAGCTTGAAATTTTTTCTACAGACATACAAGAAGAAATTGCAGATTTTTTTTTTTTTGTTTCTCTAACCTATAAATAAAATGTTTCAATACACGTACTAAACAAAGAAAAAAAATGTAGAGAATTTTATACGCAAAATATATAGACACTTTTCCCTATTTTTATCAATAAAAAAATGAACACATCAATGCCACTACCATCCATGCTCGAACAACATAGAAATGGATTCACCGTTATGGATTCTTCTAATTGCTTCACCGATTATGCAGGAGACATCAATAACATCCACTCTGTCCTTACCTAGGTACTGTAGTGTTCTATCTTGAGGAACCGTGTTAGAAATGATCAACTTATCTATACTACTTTGGCCGATTCTTTCTAGCGCATCACCGGAAAAAACACCGTGCGTTATTAAGGCATAAACTTTGGTAGATCCTTGGTCCTTCAACAATTTCGCAGCTCTTGTAATAGTGTATGAAGTATCCACCAAGTCGTCGACTATAATACACACCTTGTTTCTAACATCGCCAACAAGCATGGTAGTTTGAACGAACTTGGACGAATTAGAAGATTGCGACGAGGTGGAAGATGTTGAAGTTGTTTTCTTCATTTCAAGGGCCGCAACCCCAGTGGCACCTGAAGAAGTAGTATTTTGGGAGGAAACCAAAGTAGTAACTAATGGCCTTGGAGATACAGGTAACGAACCACCAGAGGTCAACGTGGCATCTGGAGGGCCCTTCAATAACTGAGATCTTCTTTCTTTATGAATTAGGGCGAAGGACAATTCCAAGGCGTCTGCAATAGCCGTAGCTCTCTTTGCACCACCAGCATCTGGAGAAACGATCACAGCATCCTGATAATCTGGAATGCGATGCTGGATGTAGTTTTGTGCAATGGGTTTACAGTAGAGATTATCCACTGGAATGTCAAAAAACCCAGGAAACTGTGGATCGTGCAAATCCATTGTGATCACATGGTCAGCACCTGCAGCACTCAACAAATGAGCAATCAAAGTACCGGCTTGTACTACCCATAGCTTATAGCCTGCATTTTGAGCGTTGAACAATTCACCAGCGTCCGTGCTATTGCTTGTATTTTGTAACTTACCACCGGGGATCATAGGAATTCTTGAAAAAGAAAGCGTCTTCTTGATGTCGAAATTGTTATTCGCCGTAGCACTGCTGTTTGGTGTTCTGATAGGTTGAGGATTTTCTAAGTTGATAGTTGATCGTATTGCACTATCCAAACTCTTCAACGAGCTCTCAGCACCTGGTCTTTGCGTCATTAAAGAAGATGACACGGGTGTGCCTGGATGCGATTCAAAAGTATAGTTTTCTTTAGGCTTGGAAATTATGGGAGCACCCTTGGCAGTATATGGAATATCTGGCTGTCTCGAGTAGCAGAGATATGGCATTACGGCTGTAACCCTCGAGGCAGAAGCGGACTTGCAGGCACTGATTAAAATCAGCAACTGCATGAACGTGTCGTTCACCTGGCCACAACCACTCTGGATGATATATACATCCTTTTCACGAACAGATTCGCGAAGAGCAATGTTCGTTTCCCCATTAGAAAACTTCCCTAATTCTACTTTCGATGGGTGAATGTCCAAATTTTCACAGATCTTAGTAACTAACTCGGGGTGTGAGTCCCCTCCAAAAACAACAATATTACTCATTGACATCCAGACTGCGTTCCTAGCCTCGTAGCAACCTCCAACAAAGTCACTTTCGACCAACTTACTCTCATCTCATCCAGCCCTTCTCGCTAATCGTAGCCATTTATTATTTGATAGAAAATTTTTTTCAACTGCAGTCGAAGGGTAACAGCCATATTTTCCTTAATTGATTAGTATAGGAGAACTTGATGATAAAGTGTGGAAACCTTTCATAAACGGTTGGAGAAAAGAATCACATAGAGTTATGGTGAGCAATGATTAGTGGTGTGCTGGTATACTCATCGAGAGGTGAACTTGTCTTGAACAAGTTCTTCAAGAACTCGTTGAAGCGGTCCATATCCGATATCTTCCGAGTACAAGTGATCAATAATCTAGATGTTAGATCGCCTGTTTTGACACTGGGCTCAACTACTTTCCATCACATCAGGTCGAGGCATGGTGACAATTTGTGGTTGGTAACCATTACGAGAAGCAACGCTAATAGTGCGGCGATCTGGGAGTTCTTATATAAGCTTGATGCAGTGATGAATGCTTATCGATTGGATAGAGAGGAGGCCTTGAAAGAGGAATTCATGATTGTGCATGAGATGCTGGATATAATGTTGGGTGGAAATGGGATACCAATTGACACTGAATTGAACTCTGTTATAGCGCAGATGTCTGTGAAACCCGTTAGAAATATGGGCGGATTGTTAGATAGTCCCGATGGAAATGATGTATTATCTTCCTCTTCATCTCCTACTTCTTCAGCAGGAGAACTACATTTTCCCAAATTTTTGACAAAAAGAAGCAGTAGTTTCCTGGGCCAAGGAGACTCCACTTCTGATTTCTATGATAACAATAAGATCACATGGAGGCCCAAGGGGATAATACACAAGAAGGATGAAGTTTTCTTGTATGTCAATGAGAGGATAAACATTCTGGTATCTAGGGATGGTTCTATCTTGAAATCATACGTTGATGGCACCATAGATATCACCACACACTTGAGTGGGACCCCTATTTGTAGATTTGGATTGAATGATTCTTTGGGAATGCAGTCCGAAGACGAGAAGAAATGGTTAGCACAACAGCAGCGTCACTCTCGCAGCGATTTTGGAAACAAGAACTTCATTCCCAAAGCTGCTGCCGGTAGTGTTTTGTTGGAAGATTGCAAGTTTCACGAATGCGTCTCACTTGACAAATTTAACAGAAATCATATCATTGAATTCGTCCCACCAGACGGTTCGATGGAATTGATGAAATATCATGTACGAGATAACATAAACCTGCCGTTCAAGGTTACACCTATTGTTACACATTCTACAAGAGATAACGAGATTGATTACAGGATAACATTGAAGTCTTTATTTCCTGGAAAACTTTCCGCCAAGGATGTGGTACTACATATACCCGTTCCACCGAGCACTGTGGATTGTAAGATAAGTGTCTCTAATGGTCACTGTAAGTTTGTGCCAGAAGAAAATGCAATGATTTGGAGGTTCAACAAGTACAATGGGTTGACGGAAAACACTTTAAGTGCAGTTACTGTGTCCACAAGTGATACTACTCAATTGAATCTTCAACAATGGACAAGACCTCCAATATCCCTGGAATTCGAGGTCATGATGTTCAGTAATTCTGGCTTAGTTGTACGATACTTTACCATTTCTGGAAAAGACAGTAAGCATCGTGCTGTAAAATGGATTAAATATATATCGAAAGCCGGTTCTTACGAGGTGAGGTACTAGCCCGTAATTTTTGTGTACATATATTTTTATCATGCCTGTATTTTTTATAGTAATTTCCTTTAGAATGCACATTTTGTTAATATTGAATATTTTCTATTATGAGAGACATGCAATTTAGTTTTTCATTGAAAAGAAAACAGGGAAAAAACATGGAAAAACCATACAAGACACCAAAAACACCATAGTAATGAAGATCAACAGCGCAATCAAGAGGCACTGGTACTTCTAGGCTTGAAAATTTGGTTTTGAATATAATGCCCCCTCAGATTCCCAATGAAAATGATGATCTCTTTACAAGGTGGCTTAAGTCTCGGGCCATCATACAAAGGGCAGTATCGACAAGAGAGTGCTTTGACTCAGAAGTATTTCTGGCGTCTGGTGGCTGGAATATAACGAACGAGATGGTAACGTTAAAGAAATATTATCAACTCAAGTGGCCAAACTCCAGTTGCAATTCGTTTCACCCAAAAACCGTGGAGTTTATTAAAGAACGATTACACAACCTAGAAGAACATGACTCTTCATGGAAAATCCCAAATCCTGCTTACTCATCCAAAAAAGCCTTCTTGGAGGATACTAAATCTGCATTTTCCAACTTAGAACCCGTCTGGGGACCGTCAAGGCTTTTGAATCCAGCTGAATTACTATTGCCCCAGGACGAAAAACTACTTGTTCAAGAGATACCACTAGAGTTCGCACCTTTTCAATACACAAATAGGTTTGCTTATGGTGGTTTGCAGTTCAAGAACAATTTGTTTGTCACTTATGGGAGTTATTCCTTCCTGGCTGCCGGTCAATGCGTCGAAGTTCATAATTTCGATGTACTATTGAACGTTTCGTCATTAGAAATATGTCACGCCTTATTGCCCGTGATAATACCAGATGACGGAGATGTAAGAAACTTCCGCAATTCATCATATGTGAAATTTAAGGATACGCAGTTCAACAGCATACCTGAACTATGTTCTATCAACTTTATGAAGATTTGTAACTTCATGCATCAAGATTTTCTACTAGCATGCGGTGACAACGGAATTGTTTATATCTGGGAAATCAACAAAGTTATTAAGATATTTAATAAATTTACTTCGGATATCTTGGGAGGCAAAGATAACAGCCGGGAAAGATACATAAATGTTGATCCATATATGGTGTTAAGAGTAGAGGAATCTTGTTGGAGTGTTGATGTAATAGATATAAACGGCATCATATATATCGCTGTTGGCCATAACAAGCCTGGTGTTACAGTCTTTGCATTCGATAAAGATGTAAAGAAGGAAAGACGGTACATTCGGCCCCTAGATCTTCCCTCATCTCACAATGTTCCTTGTGTTAACTTTGTTCCTAATTCAAAAGATTCTGCTGGATATATTACATTAAGTTATTGTTCTATATTTGGGAATGTTGTTACCGTTAAGTTAAAGGAGCATGATTGTACCATTTTAACGAGTTTCCTTGATACTCAATTTTTTGGCGACGACTTATGGACAATAACTCCACTGACTAAGAAGGATTTTGCGAAAGTTGACAATTTCGAATCGTTGAATCTTAACTACCAAGACGGTTTCAAAGAAAGCATGTTATATTCTATTTGCCGAGATGATTTTTTACTTGGATATTACTGTGATAACGCCTACCTCTCTGGGAATTTCGGTATTGGTACATTACTCAATCAATTTCAGGTTCCTGTCACAGACCTACGACTGACTTCTTCAGCAGGGATCCCCGATGAAGTTATACCATTAAGATTTACCTCATTTGATAGAAATTACACTACAACGGGCTCGATAAAATACGAGTACAGCAGAGAGGATTTTGCACTTATTTTACATGCCGGTGACCTAGACGATATGAATGATGCAGTGACAAAAAACACTTCATGTGAACAGCATTTACACCAATGGACATTTTGGGAGGATTCTGGTTATAAACATTATCGTGCTACTGAGCGTGGATTTTCGAAGTACAAGGATATTATTAATACTTTTCCACAGTTGATAACGCCTAGTGGAAGAAATAAAACATCGCAATATCAAAACACTTCTGGGAGAAAGATCTGTGAGCCGTTTACTTATAAACTTACTGATCTCGAAAATGACATTGAAGATATATCTCGCGAATTTAATAGAAGTATTCGTAATTTGAAAATGGATAAACAAAGACAACTACGAACTTCAAAAGAGTTCAAATCGCTAAGTTCAGTAAATCATTTACCAAATATTGAATCGGGAAACTTTTTATGGTACAACACCGATGCCGCTGCCGATTGGAGAACACTTTTTGGCAAGGATTTGAACACAGTCTTGAAGGACCCAGAAATTTGTAGCCTTCAACTGAACTCTACAGAAGAGGACGATGTCAATAGCGACCCTGAAAATGAAGAATCTGGTAGCAGCTTAACAAGTTTCCAGCGAAGATACAGGGATACTGAACAGCGTGCTCACTTGAAATCAGAATCGCAGAAATCTTGGGGGTTCCACAACTATGTAAGAAACGTCAAGCGGTTATTGGAGTCAGTAGTACCGGGCTCAGAAGATTCGCCTCTTGGGTATCAACTATCCGAAATGCACGACGAGTTCTTCTTCCTAACCACAGCCCATAGGCTGGTGTTGATGAAAGCAAATCCACTCATAATTATATCAGCAACTCATCATGAGATTTTTCCCTTAGATGGTGTTGTGACGTGTGCTTCCAAGTCGCTGCTCCAAGCACTAAACAGAATAAATTTTGTGTGTCACATCAAAGAACTAAATTGCATAGCCGTGGCTTCACAATTGGGTCTCATTTCATTACTAAGACTAACAGAGTACAGAGGCATCTATTCGTTTAGACAAGAGTATATTCTTGGATGGGAAGTCCAAGACCCTGTTAACCCTAGTCCAGAGTGCAGATGTAACAGGAACTTGTTTGACGCACCAATGTATGGTGCAGATGGAGAGAGCTCGGACACATACTGCGGCGTGTGCGACGTCTATTTCCCCATGGGTGATATTTGCGGACTAGATTACACTTATGCATCTGACAGTGAAGAGTTAAAACGTAAGGGATATGCTACCTTATACGTAGCATCAAGAGGCTCCTTGAGGGCATTCAAGATCACAACTGAGCATGAAACAACTCAATAATAGCATATTTTGACATTTACATAGCCATCTATATAATAATCCTTCCTTCATTGAAATGCGCGAATGACTCAGACGAGCAATATCACGTGTTGCGATTTTACTTTCAGTTTGCAAAGAAGAAACCATGCCACATATAAAGAACGTTTGCACTTCTCTTTAATTTATTAGTTAGTAAGTAAGAAGTTTAAAGACAACTCAGAAGACATCAGCACTTTACTATGGCATTGGAAAGAGAATTATTGGTTGCAACTCAAGCTGTACGAAAGGCGTCTTTATTGACTAAGAGAATTCAATCTGAAGTGATTTCTCACAAGGACTCCACTACTATTACCAAGAGTGATAATTCTCCAGTAACCACAGGTGATTATGCTGCACAAACGATCATCATAAATGCTATCAAGAGCAATTTCCCTGATGATAAGGTGGTTGGTGAAGAATCCTCATCAGGATTGAGCGACGCATTCGTCTCAGGAATTTTAAACGAAATAAAAGCCAATGACGAAGTTTATAACAAGAATTATAAAAAGGATGATTTTCTGTTTACAAACGATCAGTTTCCGCTAAAATCTTTGGAGGACGTCAGGCAAATCATCGATTTCGGCAATTACGAAGGTGGTAGAAAAGGAAGATTTTGGTGTTTGGATCCTATTGACGGAACCAAGGGGTTTTTAAGAGGCGAACAGTTTGCAGTATGTCTGGCCTTAATTGTGGACGGTGTTGTTCAGCTTGGTTGTATTGGATGCCCCAACTTAGTTTTAAGTTCTTATGGGGCCCAAGATTTGAAAGGCCATGAGTCATTTGGTTATATCTTTCGTGCTGTTAGAGGTTTAGGTGCCTTCTATTCTCCATCTTCAGATGCAGAGTCATGGACCAAAATCCACGTTAGACACTTAAAAGACACTAAAGACATGATTACTTTAGAGGGAGTTGAAAAGGGACACTCCTCTCATGATGAACAAACTGCTATCAAAAACAAACTAAATATATCCAAATCTTTGCACTTGGATTCTCAAGCCAAGTACTGTTTGTTAGCATTGGGCTTAGCAGACGTATATTTACGTCTGCCTATCAAACTTTCTTACCAAGAAAAGATCTGGGACCATGCTGCAGGCAACGTTATTGTCCACGAAGCTGGTGGTATCCATACAGATGCCATGGAAGATGTTCCTCTAGACTTCGGTAACGGTAGAACGCTAGCTACGAAGGGAGTTATAGCGTCAAGTGGCCCTCGCGAGTTACATGACTTGGTGGTGTCTACATCATGCGATGTCATTCAGTCAAGAAACGCCTAAATAACATATATTTTACTTTATTGATAGACATAAATATATGAGTACATATATATATATGTGTGTATGTGTATGTACATACCAGTTAAATGATAACCTTTTTTTATTGTTGTTATAGCGTGGAAAAAGGAAAATACAGTGAAAAGAACAAAACTGAAGAGGTAAGAGTAGGCTAACAAAGAAGAAAAGTGAGACAAGAAAATTCAGCAGGATTCTGACCGAATGAACAAAACGAATTGGAAGGTATCTGTAACTACATTCAATTGTGGTAAGGAATTTCCCGTTGAAAATTCGAAAGCAATCGTTAAACAATTGCTTTTCCCCTACGATGACGGCATCTCCCAATTGGAATTGCAAGATCTATATGTATTGGGGTTCCAAGAACTAGTCCCCATATGGCAAGGCTCCTTCCCTGCTGTTAATCGTGATTTAATCGATAGAATTACAACTACTGCGGTTAATTGTCTGAATGAAAAAGTGTCAGCTACACAAGGGGATGAGCAGTATTCATGTTTAGGGGTGAATAGTCTTGGAGCGATTACCATAATAGTATTATACAATAATAAAGCGCTAAAGGTAAAAGATGATATTTTGAAACGGAATGGGAAATGTGGTTGGTTTGGTACACACTTAAAAGGTGGAACTTTGATAAGTTTTCAGATGACACGCAATGGCGAGGAGAACTGGGAAAGATTTAGCTATATTTGTGCTCATTTAAATGCAAATGAAGGTGTCAACAATAGAAATCAAAGAATAGATGATTACAAACGAATAATGAGTGAAGTGTGTGATTCTGAGGTTGCAAAAAGCGACCACTTTTTCTTTCTAGGCGATTTGAATTTTAGGGTTACTAGTACTTATGATCCAACTTCCGATTATTCGTCCACCACAACGTTAAGGCGTCTATTAGAAAATCATGAAGAACTAAATCTGCTACGTAAAGGAGAGGATGAACCGTTATGCAAAGGTTTTCAGGAGCTGGAGATAACATTTCCACCGACTTACAAATTCATGTTGTTTGAAAAGGAAACATATAATACAAAAAGAATCCCGTCGTGGTGCGATAGGATTCTCTACAAAAGCTATGCAGTGCCAACTTTCGCACAAGAAGGTACTTACCATTCCGTCCCTAGGTCCAATGCTCTATTATTTAGCGATCATCAACCCGTTAATCTTACCGTAAGATTACCAAGGTCTACAGGGATGCCAGTGCCGTTATCCTTACATATCGAAAAGTATCCTTTATCATGGAGCTCTGGCCTGATTGGACAAATTGGTGACGCAGTCATCGGGTACTGCGGTTGGCTAGTTACTAAGAATGTACATTATTGGATATTAGGTTCTTTACTATTATATTTACTATTAAAAATCCTGTAAAGTGATCTAGGCTGTCAGGCTAGAAGTTTTTCATTTATGTCTGAAACAGATAACGTCAGTTGTACCACTATCTTTGGTTTTATTCTTTTTATTTTCTCTTCCATATATCTTTACAGAACTTAAGTAATAATGAAAAAGAATGAAAAAAAAAAAAAAAAAAGAAAAACTAGTCAAAATTATTGCCATGAAAAAACAGGAAGAAGAGAGAGAAGAACATTAAAAAAAAAACTATCAATATTAGATTAACAAACCAATCAAAATGGAGGACTCTAATAATGAAGCCAGCGATGACTTCAACAACTTATTAAACAAAGAAATTGAGTCTGCAAAGGAAGTGAAGTTAAGAAAATTCGCGAACAGGAATAATAATAGGAACGAAAACAGTTCCAAAGTCAAAGATGCGAGTGGATTCAGACTGAGAGTTATTCAAACCGATGGGCACAAAACTAAAAAGACAGACCCTGATTATGAAGTGACAATTGATGGACCCTTAAGGAAGATTGAGCCTTATTTTTTCACTTATAAAACTTTCTGTAAGGAGAGGTGGAGAGATCGTAAGTTGGTGGATGTATTCGTGAGCGAATTCAGGGATCGAGAGCCCAGCTATTATTCCAAAACCATTGCAGAGGGAAAAGTATACTTAAACGATGAACCTGCAAACCTTGATACCATCATTCGTGACGGTGATCTGATCACACATAAAGTACATCGACATGAACCGCCAGTCACATCTAAACCAATAGATATTGTGTTTGAAGACGAAGATATCCTTGTCATTGATAAGCCCAGCAGTATTCCAGTGCACCCAACGGGCAGATACAGATTCAATACCATTACAAAAATGCTAGAAAGACAGCTAGGTTATTCAGTACATCCATGTAATAGACTAGACAAGCCAACTAGTGGACTAATGTTTTTAGCCAAGACTCCATTAGGTGCAGATAGAATGGGAGACCAAATGAAAGCGAGGGAAGTCACCAAAGAATACGTAGCCCGCGTGAAGGGCGAGTTCCCTATAGGTATAGTAGAGGTAGATAAGCCTGTCAGATCTGTTAACCCTAAAGTTGCACTAAACGCTGTTTGCGAGATGAGCGATGAAAACGCTAAACATGCCAAGACCGTTTTCCAAAGGGTTAGCTATGATGGACAGACGAGTATTGTAAAGTGTAAACCATTGACAGGTAGAACTCACCAAATAAGAGTCCATTTGCAGTACTTGGGATTTCCCATAGCAAATGACCCTATATACTCGAACCCAGATATCTGGGGTCCAGATTTGGGCCGCGGTGGACTTCAAAACTATGATGACATCGTTCTGAAACTAGACGCTATTGGCAAGACTAATCCTGCAGAGAGCTGGATTCATCCTCATAGCGAGGGTGAATACTTGCTTGGCCGTCAGTGCGAAGAATGCGAGGCTGAAATGTACACAGATCCCGGTACTAATGATCTCGACCTCTGGCTGCATGCCTTCCGGTACGAGTCATTGGAAAGAAACTCGGATACGCAAAAACCTCTCTGGAGTTATAGAACAAAATACCCTGAATGGGCCTTAGAGCCACATCGCCGATATATGGAAATGGCCGTTAAGGAAGCTGATAAGTGTGGCCCGACAAAGACTGCTTTTAGTGTTGGTGCCGTTCTTGTTCATGGAACTCAAGTACTTGCCACAGGATATTCAAGAGAGCTACCAGGAAACACTCATGCAGAACAGTGTGCTTTGATAAAGTACTCGCAGTTACACCCGAACTGTCCCACTATAGTCCCTATGGGAACAGTGCTCTATACAACCATGGAACCCTGTTCCTTCAGGCTAAGTGGCAATGAGCCTTGCTGCGATAGAATCCTGGCCACCCAAGGTGCCATTGGTACTGTCTTCGTGGGGGTTATGGAGCCCGATACATTTGTTAAAAACAATACAAGTTTGAACAAGCTGGAATCGCACGGTGTGAACTACATACAAATACCAGGCTACGAGGAGGAGTGCACCATCATTGCCTTCAAAGGCCACGATAATAGTGACGACAAAGCTTAGACTATTTAGCATATATATTATCATGTAATCTTACATCATATCTACAATAACCACTCATTACTGGAAACGGAAAAAGGCGCCACCGAAAATTTTGAGTAAAAAGAATGGAATTAACTTCAACCACAACACAGACAAAAAACACTAGATAGTGAACCAAAAGAAAGCACAACACCAAACATGAGCAGCATTCCAGCTGGCACTGATCCTGGGTCCTGCGGTGCTAATTTCAAGAATGACCGCAAGCGCAGAGATAAGATCAACGACCGTATTCAAGAACTATTGAGTATCATTCCCAAAGACTTCTTTAGAGATTATTACGGCAATTCTAGTAGCAATGACACGTTAAGTGAATCCACTCCCGGTGCACTTGGGTTGTCCAGCAAGGCCAAAGGTACAGGGACCAAGGACGGAAAGCCCAACAAGGGCCAAATTCTCACACAGGCGGTAGAGTACATATCACATCTACAAAATCAAGTGGACACACAGAACAGAGAGGAGGTGGAACTGATGGTGAAGGCCACTCAGTTGGCCAAGCAGACAGGCACCATTGTCAACGATATAAACTTAGAGAACACCAGCGCTGAAGTCGCCCTGTCCAGGATTGGCGTAGGACCGCTGGCCGCAACAAATGATGACTCAGTAAGACCGCCAGCAAAGAGGTTGAGCTCCTTCGAGTACGGAGGATATGGTGAGTACGGTAATGGTAGCTAAAAGTACTTCTGACTCTCACTATTGCTATGTTGTGATAACCCTCGTTGGTAGTGATACGAACACTTCTCTTCTTTTTTGTTGTTTTTGTGAGAAAAAAAAATCTAAATGAACATATTGCTAATGCAACGGATAGTTAGTTTTATTTTGGTGGTTAGTCAAGGGCGATACTTTCATGTTGGAGAGCTGACCATGGCAATGTTGAAAAGACCTCAAGAAGAAGAGTCAGATAATAATGCTACGAAGAAGCTGAAAACGAGATTAACGTACCCTTGTATCCTCGGGAAGGATAAGGTGACGGGCAAATTCATCTTTCCTGCAATCACTAAAGATGATGTTATGAATGCAAGACTGTTTTTGAAGGACAACGATTTGAAAACTTTTTTAGAATATTTTTTGCCAGTGGAAGTCAACTCGATCTACATTTATTTCATGATAAAATTGCTGGGATTCGACGTCAAAGATAAAGAACTATTTATGGCGTTAAACTCTAATATCACTTCTAATAAAGAACGTTCTAGTGCGGAACTATCGTCTATACATGCAAAAGCTGAAGATGAGGACGAGTTGACCGATCCCTTAGAGAAAAAGCATGCAGTAAAATTAATCAAAGATTTACAAAAAGCCATAAATAAAGTCCTTAGTACAAGGCTTCGATTACCCAACTTCAATACGATTGATCATTTCACCGCCACTTTGCGTAACGCCAAAAAAATTTTGGTTCTGACGGGCGCTGGAGTTTCCACTTCTTTAGGTATTCCCGATTTTAGATCATCTGAGGGGTTTTATTCTAAGATCCGACACCTTGGATTGGAAGACCCTCAGGATGTTTTCAACTTGGATATATTCTTACAGGACCCTTCTGTTTTTTACAATATTGCCCATATGGTTTTACCACCAGAGAACATGTATTCTCCGTTGCACAGCTTCATTAAAATGCTACAAGACAAGGGCAAACTATTAAGAAACTACACACAGAATATAGATAACTTAGAATCGTATGCAGGGATAGATCCTGATAAATTAGTGCAATGTCACGGTTCATTCGCCACTGCATCTTGTGTGACTTGCCATTGGCAAATACCTGGTGAGAAAATATTCGAAAATATTAGAAACCTTGAACTACCATTATGTCCCTACTGTTATCAAAAAAGAAAACAATATTTTCCTATGAGTAATGGCAATAATACGGTGCAAACAAACATAAATTTCAACTCACCCATTTTAAAGTCGTATGGTGTTTTGAAACCAGACATGACATTTTTTGGCGAGGCCCTGCCATCGCGATTTCATAAGACCATCCGCAAAGATATACTGGAATGCGATCTATTGATTTGTATAGGAACAAGTTTGAAAGTGGCTCCTGTGTCTGAAATTGTCAATATGGTACCTTCACATGTTCCGCAGATTTTGATCAATAGGGATATGGTTACACATGCAGAGTTTGACTTAAACCTGTTGGGATTCTGTGATGACGTGGCCAGTCTCGTAGCTAAAAAATGCCATTGGGATATACCGCATAAAAAATGGCAAGATCTAAAGAAGATAGATTACAACTGTACGGAAATAGATAAAGGTACGTATAAGATTAAGAAACAGCCACGAAAGAAACAACAGTAAATTCCAAAAAAAAAAAAAAAAAAAAAAAAAAAAAAAAAAAAACACAAAAGGGGGGGAAAAAA
>ERZ794946.21-NODE-21-length-141641-cov-106.484942_pt1 | contig 141641 bp, 80 predicted proteins | sample MGYA00433072_ERZ794946 | MGnify/ENA primary metagenome ERZ794946 (study PRJEB30137, sample SAMN04331413) | food metagenome | isolation source: Y3 must sample point D1 replicate A | place: Australia: South Australia | collected 2014 ...
TAGTAATAGTAATAGTAATAGTAGTAGTAGTAGTAGTAGTAGTAGTAGTAGTAGTTAAAGGCTATGGTTGATTAAAAAAAAAGTCTGGATGGTAGTGTTTTGGTTTTACAATTAATTAGATTTTTTCAAATCATTCTTTTTTATACCAAAAGTAGCATCACTGTTTGATGCTTTCTCTTTCTCATCAGCAATTTCTCTTCTGAGCTTAACTAGCGAGGCCAGTTTTTCATCTGGTTCATAAATACCAAACCTTCTAAACCTCCTAATTTCAGCATTCATCTTACCAATATCCCCGTCATACTCTTCCAAAATCTTCTTTAGATTGTTTTCCAGCTCCACAAAGTATTCTTCACTTAAAATGAATTTCCGTTCGGTTTTAATAGCCGTGAAAGTGGAAGCAGTGAACCTATCTTCTAGAGGACTTTGGAAACCCTCTCCAGCCACAAGTTGGATACCTGGTGCTGCAGCTTTCCTAATCGCGCCCGCTCTATAAGCAGCAACTGCACCACCCATCTTATCTATGACATAGTTGTAATAGTTAGTCTGGTAATCGTCGTAAGTAGCTCTCTTAGCACCAATCCAGCCCAGAGAGCGCAAACGTGTCTTTAAGTCAGTAGTGTTGTTATTGCCGCCTGAATTCTTAGCGCCGTTAGCAGAAGGAGAAGTTAAATCTCTCAAACTCCATAACTTGTAAGGATTGAAGCTGATGGGGTTGGCAATGCCTAATTTGAGGAATAAAGTAATTATGCCCACTTTGAAAATGTGCATGACAAAGAAAAGCCATTGAGCTACGAGACTAGAATAGTTTGCCTGAACTTCTTGTTCGAGTTTAGCGGCAATTTCAGGTAAATCCATGTGCTTGGCTACAGGAATCAATAGTCTAGACAATTGATTAGTCAAACAAATACCTGGGGTTGGAGAAATGGCGTCGGGCAAATCGGTATATAGCCAGGCCAACATAATAATGGTGTATACCCATATGTTTTTCTTGGATAGCTTCCACTCCGGAACAACTAGCTGACCAGGCCACAACTGGTCAATAAGCGGCTTGGAGTCATTCAACTCCTCGAGATTTTCTTCGTTATCAGCTTCATAATGGAACATCAAACAACCACCTTCGGACAGGTACCCTGGATGGATAGACTTATAGAACTTTACGGGCTCCTTCTCATGGAAAATTGATGGTCTCAGCACCATTAAGTCCGCCAAACCCGTCTTGGAAGGGAAAATCTTCTTAATTTTGTTATTTATGGTGTCTTCATTTGACACCTGAAACGCATAGTCGTGCTCGACATCTGCGTTAAGTCTAATGTAAATCTCCATGCTTGCAATCGCCCTCTATCAAAACAAAGTCCACCGATCTCTGCTGCCCCTCTCTAAAAAGGAAAACAATGGCACCATTAGCTTCTTTTCTCGCTTTTTTATAATATTTTCCATCATTAAATGTGGGGAGGTGGCAAAATGGCAGTAGTAAGCTTGTCGCCCCACACGGCGAAGATGCGTAAACTATTTGGGCAAGCTAGCACAACGATGGCTTATGACGGTTTAAAACGAGAGGCTGAAAGAAGAACAAGGAGTGACCATAACATAACAATGGTTGCTAAAGATGATGAGCTATACTTGTACCATCTTACTTTAAAGAAACAGACGAATTTCGTGCACTCCTGCATCGGACACTTCGTCGATCTGGAAGCAGGGTCCAAGCGTGAGCAGTCGCAATTGTGCGTAGCTACTGAGACGCATTTAGAACTTTATGATACTGCAGATGGGGAACTAAAGCTTATTGCCAAGTTTCAAAACCTGTTTGCGACGATAACCTCGATGAAGTCGCTGGATCTGCCGCATTCAGGGTCAAGGGCAAAAGCTTCCAACTGGCCCACTTTTCTAGCGCTAACTTCCGATTCTGGTAACCTAAGTATCGTGCAAATCATTATGCATGCAGGTGCTCTTAGACTTAAGACTTTAGTGAACCAGCCATTGACGAGGACCACCCTTCGAAGAGTCTCTCCCATATCATACATGGAAATTGACCCTAATGGGCGTTGTATCATTCTCTCATCTGTCGAACAAAATAAATTGTGTTTCCTCGTTGATTATGCTCAAAAATTGAGGATTTCGTCTCCATTGGAAATCATCAGACCCCATATGGTAACGCTGGATATGGCAGTTGTTGATGTAAATTTCAATAATCCATGTTTTGTTACCTTAGAAATCGACAATGCCGCTACTCAACTATCAGTACACTTGATATTTTATGTCCTCGAGTTGGGTTTGAATCACATCGTCAAGAAGGCAGATTATTTAGTTAACCCATCTGCCAATTTCGTACTGAGTTTGCCAGATCTATCGCGATATAATATAACAACTTCGCTAAGCGACAACAACTATGATGCTGACTATGATACCCTTTTCAACCCTTTTGTTGTCATAGGCTTCGAAAATCATATTCTGGTAAAGGATATGAACGGATTTTTCAGCCTGAAAGTGGAAATACCCAAAAGATCTATCACAAATAGCCGTCATAAAAATGTAACAATCATATCAGGCATAGTGCAGAAATTGAAAAATGATTTTTTCGTACTTTTACAATCTAACCATGGCGATCTTTTTAAGTTAACTGTAAGTCCAGACACTAATGATAGAAATAGACCTTTAGTTCAATTGTCCTACTTTGATACAATCCAAAATTCACACCAATTACACATTTTCAAAAACGGTTATCTTTTTGCACTATCTGAAATGAATAACAACTTTCTTTTCCAGTTTGAGAAACTTGGTGTAGAGAAAAATGATTTTTCTAATGTTTTAACCTCAAAAGATCCAAATAAGTCGCTAGTTTTCGAACCATCCATAAAGTTGCAGAATTTGAGCATATTATCGCAACAATTGAATTTGAACCCTTCAATAAAATCTCAAATTGTCAGTGATTCGCCACTGTCTATCGCCACTAAACATTTTACAAACAACAAGATAATAACTTTAACAAATGCTGTGAATTACTCTAATTTGATATCTACTAGTTTACCCCCGAACGCAACCAAGTTATGGCTAATACCCGATCCTGCAACAACCGGCGATAACAATACTCTTTTGTTCATAACTTTTCCCAAGAAAACTATGATACTACAAATTGACAACGAGTCCATGGAGGAACTAACACCGGATGAAGCAACGCGTTCAGCTTTCAAGCTCTCTCAGGACACAACAATTCATACATGCCTAATGGGCTCACACTCTATTATCCAAGTATGCACCGCAGAACTAAGACATATCGTACCGACTGGTAAATCTAGGTATTCTAATAAGCTGACTTGGGTGCCACCAGCGGGAATTCGTATTGTATGTGCCACGTCCTCGAAAACACAACTAATTATATCATTATCAAATTACGAATTGGTTTATTTCAAGATAGATGTATCTTCGGATTCGTTAATCGAATTAACCACCCACCCAGAATTGGACACAATGCCCTCTAAAGTTGCGATTGTGCAAGATACGCAGCATGCTGATTTATTAGCCATTGCTGACAATGAGGGTATGATCAAAATAATGTCTCTTAAAGACCAAAAGGAAGATTTTTTAACTGTAATAAGTTTGCAATTAGTTAGTGAAAAGATTTCTGACATGATAATGGTTAGAGATTCCTCAATAGGACAGCTTAATTTGCATGTAGGTTTAGAAAATGGCGTTTACATGAAATTTCATATAGGGGATGTTGACGGATCGTTCACTGACATAAAAAGGCGATTCCTTGGCTTGAAGCCTGTTTCCCTTTCGTATTTGCGTGAGATATCTGTATCACTAAATAATGAGGAAGAAGAAGAAGAAGAAGAAGACGATGATGATGAAAAAGAAGAAGAAGAAATAAATAGTAGTGGAGCTAAATGGATGTCATGCGTGGTTTGCCATTCCTCTTCTACATGGGTAAGCTACACGTGGAAAAATGTGTGGACCATACGGCAGTTAAAGGATCAAAACATGCTAAGTTGTTCCAAATTTGTTAACGCAGATGTTGCAATCAACGGTGTTTGTTCAATATCGAGCTCAGGACGCTTAAATATTGGCAGAGTTTCCAACTTTCCAACTTTGGATAACTGGTTTCACGTTCATGAATCAAGTGTTAACAAGCAAGAGAACGGTGGAGGAGATGAAAGCAATGAAGAGGAAGAAGATGAAATGGAAGAAGAAATGGAAATGTTACAAATATCTACATTCCGACCTCGTACTATTTTATCATTTCCCAATAATCCGAAAAGCATTTTGTTTATTGATAATCACAGTGGTAAGAAACAATGCCGTATATCACTGCAAATTGATGGTGAATGCTTAAAGTTTGGCAGTTCGGATCATTTATACAAGATACTGGACGATATCGATTGCGTTTCCGCTGCTATAATAGATTTCACAAGACAAGCTGATCATTTGATCATTTGTGCTGGCGACAAAAGGCTGTTAACATACAAGATATTAGTTAACAAAGATAAACTATCTTTTGATATTGAATTACTTCACCAAACAGAAATCATTTCACCAATACATGCTATGTTGAAGTTTAAAAACTTCTTGCTGACAGCCATGGGCTCCACTATTGTCCTTTATGGTTTGGGGAAAAAGCAATTATTAAGAAGGTCCGTAACACAGACCCCGGTATCCATAACAAAAATTGTGTCTATGCACCAGTGGAATTATGAAAGACTGGCCGTTGGTGATATACATGAATCTGTCACTTTATTTATCTGGGATCCTGCGGGGAATGTATTTATTCCGTACGTAGATGACTCTGTAAAACGCCATGTGACGGTATTGAAATTTCTAGATGAGGCAACTGTTATAGGCGCTGATAGATATGGAAATGCGTGGACTTTAAGGTCTCCACCAGAGTGCGAAAAAATCATGTCAAATCATGATCCCAGCGAATTATCTAATGGGGCCATCAAGTACCCACTAGACGTCATCACTTTACAGCAGAAATTACCCAATACTTATGATTGCAAGTTCAAGTTTCAACTACTGAACCACTTCTTTGTTAATGATATCATCACTGATTTCCATATCCTGGACAGCCTTTCAAATTCTGATAGACCTGGTTGTATCTATATGGGCTTACAAGGAACCGTGGGATGCTTTATCCCCTTATTATCCAAGGGGAATGTTTTTATGATGGGAAACATTGAGAATATAATGGCTGAGGCGGATGATACGTTTTATTTAGATTATGAATCAAGAAAGAAGAATAACAATATGCGTAAGGAAGACGATGAAGAGGAATCTGGAAGTGTTGTGTTACAAGGACGGCATGGTATAGAGGATGAAATAATATGTGAGGGTTCCTGTTCCATTTTAGGTAGAGACCACCAAGAATACAGAAGCTATTATGCCCCTGTACGTAAAGTTATTGATGGTGATTTATGTGAAAATTTCCTGAGACTTTCCTTGAATGAGCAGGAATTTTTGGCCAAAAATTTAAAGAGTGTACAAGTGGAGGATATAATTCAAACAATCAACGAAGTCAGAACAAATTACATGTAATGATTTTACAGTAATAATACCAAGTATAAAGGCGTGTTAATGTATTTTCTTAATAAATATATGTACAAGGAATATATGATAGCTTTAAATATAAGAAATATAAAATTTCACCTCATCTTTATTTCTGTTTTAAAAGGAAACCGTTTTAATTCATCGATATGCCACCTCTGTACATTTCGTCGATGATTTTACCGTTTTCCAAGTTTTCACATAACAGCTTCAAGTTGTGTGGGTAAACTTTACCAAACCATAATGAATCCAGCTTGTTTTGCATCTTTTCTCTGCCGAATAGTTTATAGAAAATGACATTACCAGCAAAAATATGACCCCCAATATGAGAAATTAAGGCTAGATTATTCTCAGGAAAAAGCTTTTCATCTTGAAATGCTGCAATTATGTCGGGTCCCATTTCTCCACACTTAGCATCTCTCTTATAATGCCCACAGACTAAGTTCCAATCTCTTAGAAAAGTTTCACCCTGAAACCTTGTAAGCTTTCTATGATGCACTTCATGAACCTGTTGGGAAGCCTTGGCCTTACCGCTTAAATAATCCTGGAAGGATAGCTTTGGTGCTTGAATAGCTCCTTCATCTAAAAAAGATGCAAATTCCTCGATGTCCGTTTCCTTAATTACATAAAGCTTCATGTCAGGAATAACAAAAAAATAAAGCCATTCATCGTGTTGTTTTGGCCTTGGAATAAATTCATTTTGCAAATGCACCGCATTTATTAGTATTCCTGGAGAACCACCTAAATGGGAGCGCAATTTACTAATGGCATTATATGGCCGATTTGTATTAGTATCCAAATTATGATTCCATGCTACCTTCCATGGTTGAGCAAACCTATCACCCGGTGATAACAGCAAAACATGCTTATTGTAATTGGGCGTTCTATGAGGAAGCTTGATATGAGGATCTAATGGATCAGTTTTTGAAGGCAGCCTTGCGTTTATTTCTTGGCAATAACAGTTTGTTTGATCATTTTGAGCACGGGTATGAAGATCAGGAACGCTAATATGTTTGAAGCTATGATGGAAGGATGCCCGCTGCTGCAAAGTTTTGACAGTTATACGTAGCATTTTATTTTTTGTGTCAGTGCACCTTCTCTCACTTTTCTACTAAGGAAATTTGATATTTCAAATGTAGTATGCTAATAAATAAGAACACCCGCATGCACGAAAAAGGGAAATTTAAAACTAGTTAGGTAAACAAAGTTCAGAACAAGAAATGATATGGTTGTTTTACATAGATATATACTCAGTATTCGTTTTTATAACGTTCGCTGCACTGGGAGCCAAGCACAGGGCAAGATGCTTTTATAAACTATAATGCGAGATATTGCTAACGTTTAATGTGGAGCCCATCATGTTACTTTTATAAACGCTCTCGATTAACCTGTGTAATATCAGAGCATCCATCAAGGTGGGAAAGCCTTCGAAATCGAAACCTTGCATTACAAATTGTGAGGGTAATTCAGGAATTTTCTTTGTATTGAAGTGGAAGTCAGAGATAGATTGATACAGTCGATGAATATTACCCACAATGGCATTATAATTTCGTAAATGATATACTTCCATGATTTCTTTACCTGCATCATACCCCGGGTCTAAAGGAGCTTGTTGTCCATTGGCTAGCGGGAAGTCGTTTGCTCTAGTTCCACTGTAGTAAAGGACCAGATTTGAAATTTCTGCGAAGCCGGCATCGCCTTCAAGTTTCAAATCTCCCTTGGTACCGTGAATGTCAATGACCAAATTTTTGGTAAATTTTTTGGTAGGTTTGCCACCTTTGAAACTGCATGACACTGGAACATTGCCATTTAACAATGTGCCTTGGAATAAAAGATGATCCGGTACTGTCTTTGGGACTCGCTGGCCCAATCGGTTACCACGCTCATCTATCAGCTCTTGCTCTGGAATATTATTGAAAACCATTGCATTTATCCTGGAAAAGTACGAACTTGTCATGTATTGTAAAATATCGATTGTGTGACCAAATGTTGTGGTTACCAGATCTACACCGTTCCCGATTTCATAGATGTATTTTGGTGATTTAACAGGCCTTTCGTAGCCGTACCAACCGCCATTTCCAGCAATCTCGATCGAATTAATGTCGCCGATATAGCCTTGAGATATTAATTCTTTTGCTCTCAAAATATATGGTGATTTACGACCTTGTAAAGAGATGATGGTTTGAACCCCACGTTCAGCAGCAGCCTTATAAATGGATTCGGCTTGATCTAGTGAACATGCAAGGGCCCATTCTACGAAAAGATACTTGAGGTTCGGATTATTTTTGGAGAATTCCAAGAGAGGCATAACAACTTCATAATGGCTGGCCACTTGGATAGCTATCACTATCATATCTATAGTGGAAGATGATGCAAATGACTCTAAAGTGGGAAAAGCAGTGGCATTACTCAATTTTAGACGCTGAATGGTGGCAATAGAAGTCTCAATTTTTGGACTGTATAAGGCAGTGATTTGAAATTGTGACGATAGTTGCAGTATGGCGGGGTAATGTGTCTTGATTGCCCATCCTTTGGCTGCGTTGAGACCGACGAATCCGACTCTTATGGGAGCTGCATTAGGCACGGTTGAGACCGAAGATCTCTTGTTGTAGTCCATGACGGGAGTGGAAAGAACGGGAAACCAACTATCGAGATTGTATACGCTGGTCGGCAAGGACCAGCAGTGATATGTGATGTATATATATTCAGGTTCAAAAAAAAAAGTTATGAGCTTTTGGTTATTATGAATGTAGCAGACATTTTGAGGTCGTTCGGGCGAGAGTGCGCCGGTAAATGAAGAAAATATAGGATATTATTAATATTAGAATTAAACTATTATATTGCAGGGGAGAGAAGAAAGGGGTATAAATATATATTACAAAGCGGAAAACTTGCGCCATTTAAACAGAGACATCGTCCGGGCGCTCGTGTGATTTTCTTATAGTGAAGAAGTTAATACCTTTAGGTTGGTTTTCCGTAGCAGCAGTGGCAGTGACCGGATTAGCATTGGAAGAAGGCCCCACTATGCTTGCACTTTGTTGCATGTCTTCAGGTCCAGTGGCAGTCAATATTGGGTCAGTTGCTTGCTCCTTCTCTCTATGGAAGGGATTCCATCTGGAGGAGGTTCTGTATCTTGAATTGTCGATGGAGTAAGTAGAGGCCAACCTTGCCCTAACAGACCAGAAGACCAGCAGGATAAATTCCACGATACATAAAAAGACACTTGCCCAAGCCATACCCATCATAGAGGCACCCAATTGGGCACTACGATGATCGTCATGGAAAGCATTCTTTGCCATGGCAGAGGCGGCCGTTTGCAAGACAACGGCTGCCGTATTGAAGACAAACCCAAAAGACATGAGGATAAGCACCATCTCTGAAAGCATCTTCGAGCACCAAGTCAAAACGTAAAGGATAAACGACACTCCTACAAAGGCAAGCGCAATCCAAAAGAAACAAAATGAAAATCTAGTCAGGTAGTAAAAAGCGTCTCTTTTGGAAATAAACTGGTGAGGGACATTGATGTGTGTGTTGAAGTTATCTACTGGGGAAATGGGGTATGCAGGTGCCAAATTGCTTGTGCAGGTATCCGACCCGTCTTTATCCTGTAGACAGGCGCCCCAAAACGTCCAACGTGTTTCATCCCCAGCATTAGGTATGCCTGTTGTATTGCCCTGCACCCAATAGAATCTGTTCACGGGGTAATGGTCCGTGGCACCAGATATAATCATCAAAATTAACAGCAAGGTATTACCTGCTAAAAACAGCAACACTACCAGACGTAGTACTATATTCCAGACCTTAACCATAGTATTGTGCGGATATGCGTTACTATACTTAGTCTCTTCAATATCTACGGGAGTCAAGAGGTATTAATAAATCTTCTTGCGTGGGTGTTGCTTGTTTGTTTGCTGTTTAAGTATCGAGGAGATGTTGAAAAATGTATCGGGGGCCTCGAGGCGACACCTGCTAATGTTTACAATTTTCCCGATTGGGGTGCTAGAGGCATACAGTGGGCTACATGGCACAGCACGGCAGTGCAGAGTGAGAAAATATGACTTCACGCTCGAGGCGAGGCCACGCTTTCGAAGCTTCGAATGCCACTACCTAGACCATTGCTGTTTTGTACCTTCACGGTCCCATTAGAGACATTTTACTTAATGCAAGATTGCCATATCCGTTGTCATGGTACCAAACAGGGTAATAATTTCTAGAAATCATGATACACGTATGACATCTGGGTAACCTAATCCATCTGGGTAACCGATTTTTCTCTCCCTTTGCTTTCTCTTTACCACTCAGCTGACTTTATTATTTTTTTTATATTTTTCATTTTGACAAAATTATATAGTTAGGAAGAATACAATAGGACTGCGACAGAAACAGATAAGGGCTCTTTTTCTTGGTGTTGGCTGCTTTTATTCATTAATTTAAGACTCAAGTGCGCTGCGTGAAATGCTCTCATACTATGAACACAATACTGCGTTCCAAACAAACAATTGCAATTCCGGTAGCAATGCCGCCACTACATACAACAGCGACGCCAATAATGATACGATCATGAATAAAAGAAAAAATGACCATTTCGAGTTTGATACACACACTTTCTACCAAAGATCGAAGAGAACAAAACGAGATTCTGTAAGTACAAAGTTTTCGGTCGGTTCCGGGTGTGCTAATCTTAATAACAACAACAACAACATCATCATCAACAGCAACAACAACAATAATAATAACCATAATCATAATAACAGCAATAATACTGCAACCTACAATAATATTCATTATCAAAAAAATATCGAAATATGTCCCCTGAAACCGGTTAGTATGCACCACACTATGAACAGCCGCTTACTGAACGAATCTGAATTTTATTCTGAAACAGAAGAGTACATGATTCATGGTTATTTCGGTAACACTAATCGCGACATAACAGGCACGAGTCCTACTGGAAGTGCTAGTATTATACAACACCAGTATCATCTTCTACCATCCCAAAGTATAATTGCATCACAAGCACCCGGTACTGCCATGGCCGCGTTGACTAACAACAATATCGCTAACGATTACATGGATATAGATTAATAAGAAAAAAAAAATAACTGCAGGAAATGAAAATGAAAATGAAATGGAAAAAAAAAAAAAGAAAATTTAACCTATTTAAAATAATACAATGTATTACATATTTATCACGACTGTTTACGTATCTCTACTCAATTTACTTTAAAGGCTAAGTGCTCATTCTGGCTACCTTACATCTATCTATAAAACGTTCAAAACTCAAACCTCACTAGGCCTGGAGAAAAAGGGAAAAAAATATCTCCCGGGGGCGAGTCGAACGCCCGATCTCAAGATTTCGTAGTGATAAATTACAGTCTTGCGCCTTAAACCAACTTGGCTACCGAGAGTGACTATTTTGATTTACTTCCGAATAAAGTGTCAGTACTACCCTCATTATGTGAATGTTGTCGTAACCTCTCTGATTATATGTAGGCAATGTTATGGATATATAGAATATAAGAATTTACGAAATAAATCCGGTAACCATAAATCCACAGAGCCTCTTATATTCACTCTGTTCCTCCATCGCCTATTGAGAAACGTTGGAATAAAACTCTAAAAATATCATCTAGTTGGTTAGTTTTTATTTTACCAGTACATTGTCACTTGCGGAGGGAGGATGACATAAAGATTGAGACGCAGTCATTTAATGAAGTTTAAACGCAGGTATTTGATAAAGTAATACGATATTGAATCATGACGTATAAAGTGAAATGAACAAATGATTACGTAAAAAATGTCGATTTTCTCTTGAGAGACTCCCATAGCCTCTAAGAGGCCTTCTACTACGTTCCATATATCTAAGAATGGGGCCATATCCAGTGGAATCCCAGCAATTATTTAAGGATCACCTATTTCTCAGCCGATATTTTAGCAAAATCACTACCAATATCAGGGGGCAATAGTTGATCGCCTACTTTAACAAAAAATGTTGCTCACGTATTAACACAGGCAACAAAAAGGATATTACGCAAGAACGTAGTATCCACATGCCATCCTCCTTGTTGCATCTTTTTTTTCCGAAATGATTCCCTTTCCTGCACAACACGAGATCTTTCACGCATACATCGGAAGGATCACCCCCCACTCAAGTCGTTGCATTGCTAACATGTGGCATTCTGCCCATTTTTTTCACGAAAATTCTCTCTCTATAATGAAGACCCTTGTGCCCTGGACTCTGTAATACTTGAAACTACTTCCTCAATAATCGCTTGGAGACCTACCCCCACGCTTTTCAAACAAGGCGCTAGCAAAAAGCCTGCCGATATCTCCTTGCCCCCTCCTTCTGTTCGAGAGAACTACGACCCGACCAATAATAATGTCATACAAGAACCGCCAAGAACCAACTGCTGAACCTTAGATCTCCAATACTTCAGTTGGAGTATGTGAATATATAAGTACCTGGTCGACTAATCTTCTTGCATCTTTTCGTATTCTTACATCCTATGTCGCTAATACAGTTCCCGCATAGAGAAGAAAGCAAACAAAAGTAGTCAATGCTAAAATACAAACCTTTACTAAAAATCTCGAAGAACTGTGAGGCTGCTATCCTCAGAGCGTCTAAGACTAGATTGAACACAATCCGCGCGTACGGTTCTACCGTTCCAAAATCCAAGTCGTTCGAACAAGACTCAAGAAAACGCACACAGTCATGGACTGCCTTGAGAGTCGGTGCAATTCTAGCCGCTACTAGTTCCGTGGCGTATCTAAACTGGCATAATGGCCAAATAGACAACGAGCCGAAACTGGATATGAATAAACAAAAGATTTCGCCCGCAGAAGTTGCCAAGCATAACAAGCCCGATGATTGTTGGGTTGTGATCAATGGTTACGTATACGACTTAACGCGATTCCTACCAAATCATCCAGGTGGGCAGGATGTTATCAAGTTTAACGCCGGGAAAGATGTCACTGCTATTTTTGAACCATTACATGCTCCTAATGTCATCGATAAGTATATAGCTCCCGAGAAAAAATTGGGTCCCCTTCAAGGATCCATGCCTCCTGAACTTGTCTGTCCTCCTTATGCTCCTGGTGAAACTAAGGAAGATATCGCTAGAAAAGAACAACTAAAATCGCTGCTACCTCCTCTAGATAATATTATTAACCTTTACGACTTTGAATACTTGGCCTCTCAAACTTTGACTAAACAAGCGTGGGCCTACTATTCCTCCGGTGCTAACGATGAAGTTACTCACAGAGAAAACCATAATGCGTATCATAGGATTTTTTTCAAACCAAAGATCCTTGTAGATGTACGCAAAGTAGACATTTCAACTGACATGTTGGGTTCTCATGTGGATGTTCCCTTCTACGTGTCTGCTACAGCTTTGTGTAAACTGGGAAACCCCTTAGAAGGTGAAAAAGATGTCGCCAGAGGTTGTGGCCAAGGTGTGACAAAAGTCCCACAAATGATATCTACTTTGGCTTCATGTTCCCCCGAGGAAATTATTGAGGCAGCACCCTCTGATAAACAAATTCAATGGTACCAACTATATGTTAACTCTGATAGAAAGATCACTGATGATTTGGTTAAAAATGTAGAAAAGCTGGGTGTAAAGGCATTATTTGTCACTGTGGATGCTCCAAGTTTAGGTCAAAGAGAAAAAGATATGAAGCTGAAATTTTCCAATACAAAGGCTGGTCCAAAAGCGATGAAGAAAACTAATGTAGAAGAATCTCAAGGTGCTTCGAGAGCGTTATCAAAGTTTATTGACCCCTCTTTGACTTGGAAAGATATAGAAGAGTTGAAGAAAAAGACAAAACTACCTATTGTTATCAAAGGTGTTCAACGTACCGAAGATGTTATCAAAGCAGCAGAAATCGGTGTAAGTGGGGTGGTTCTATCCAATCATGGTGGTAGACAATTAGATTTTTCAAGGGCTCCCATTGAAGTCCTGGCTGAAACCATGCCAATCCTGGAACAACGTAACTTGAAGGATAAGTTGGAAGTTTTCGTGGACGGTGGTGTTCGTCGTGGTACAGATGTCTTGAAAGCGTTATGTCTAGGTGCTAAAGGTGTTGGTTTGGGTAGACCATTCTTGTATGCGAACTCATGCTATGGTCGTAATGGTGTTGAAAAAGCCATTGAAATTTTAAGAGATGAAATTGAAATGTCTATGAGACTATTAGGTGTTACTAGCATTGCGGAATTGAAGCCTGATCTTTTAGATCTATCAACACTAAAGGCAAGAACAGTTGGAGTACCAAACGACGTGCTGTATAATGAAGTTTATGAGGGACCTACTTTAACAGAATTTGAGGATGCATGATTATAGCCTAGCTTTAAGGCTACTTTAAAAACTTTTTATTTATTCATACACATATATTATCGAACATTCGTATAACTTAATATCATTCAAAAAAAAAAAAAAAAAAAAAAAAAAAAAAAAGAAAACATATACACATATATATTTATGTTTATAGAGAGAGAGAAAATTTGAATTTTTGAATCATTTGCAAAGTTATATGTTTTATACATTATTTATTCATTTTTTTTGGTGTCGAGGACATTGTGCTGTTCAGAGAACCACTTAAAATACGCATCGTTCTGTAAATATCCACTTTCATTAAAAACCTTATTCACTTCTAACTTTGCCTTCAACTCCTTCTTGGAGTTTTCTCCCTTTTTTTTCTGAACAAGCTCAACCAGATATAATGGTTCGTTCTTTTCGAACTTTGTCTTTACATATATTTCCTCCTTTGTACCTCTTCTCTTTCCCACATAAACAGTCCCCTTTTCAATAAAACGAGAGAAATACCAGAAAAGTAGCGAGAGAACAAAATATGCGCCTACCAAAAGCTTTTGATACGTAACAATCTGATCTCTCTCAAATTTTTTATCCAAGAAGAAACTCAAACCAGCTACAACAGCTATGGAATAACCTATGTACAATTTAGCATCGAGTAAAGCGTATGATCTCTCGTAATTTAATCTCGCGAAAACAGAAGGTAGGGCTTCATCTAAAGCTTGGTTCAACTCCGGGATTGAATATACATTAATAGGTTTAGCAGAACTCATCTTGAACAGGCGTCTCTTTTCCTTACAATAACTTGTGCTTTTCCTTCTATAATTCCGTTTCAACGTGTACAATTGTCATTTTTTGTCTGGTATGATTTTGCAGAACTGAAAAAATCTCTTAAAGGTTCCGCCTCATCAAGAAGGCATATTCCTTTACAAAAGTACATTGATCTTACAAGAAGCTAGCTAATGGTACTATTTAAAAAACAACTACACTCCATCAATACATAAAATTGTTATGATAGACTTGAGGGACGTACTAGTGCTTTTAATCCTCAAATCTGCTTACTCTTTTCTTTCTGGCAGCCCTAATGTGAAAAACTCTTTGCCGTGGCACTTTTTCGTTCCTTTTTTTTGCTCTTCGAGATGCTGAAAAAAAAAAAAAAAAAAAAAAAAAACTGAAAAAGCCATATAAATATCAGTTGAGAATCCATCCGATTCAAATCATGCTTGGCTCATCGCATTTTTTCATCTCTTTTTCTCAAATTCTTGGGCTTAAATTTTTTTACGAAAAAATGGTGGCTTTTACATTTTCTCTGGTCTTCTTTGCTGCTTGAACCAAAGGATATTGGACCAATTCCATAGCTTTGAAGAAACCTAACAAACATTTTACGATGAGTGCTGCTCCATTGGATTACAAAAAGGCTTTAGAACATTTGAAGACATACAGTTCCAAGGACGGTCTTTCTGTCCAGGAATTGATGGACTCCACAACTAGAGGTGGGTTGACCTACAATGATTTTTTGGTCTTACCAGGCTTGGTCAATTTTCCATCTTCTGCTGTCAGTTTGCAAACCAAATTGACCAAGAAAATCACTTTGAACACTCCTTTTGTCTCTTCTCCTATGGACACAGTCACTGAAGCTGATATGGCTATTTATATGGCTTTATTGGGTGGTATTGGTTTCATCCATCACAACTGTACTCCAAAGGAACAGGCTTCCATGGTCAAGAAAGTTAAAATGTTTGAAAACGGTTTCATCAATTCTCCAATAGTAATTTCTCCAACCACCACTGTTGGTGAAGTTAAGGTTATGAAGAGAAAGTTTGGTTTCTCTGGCTTCCCAGTTACTGGTATGTTATAATAGACAAAATTTTTGGTATTATGTTTCTTTCATTAGAATGCGCTTTTTAATCATCCATAAAGTTTTCCAAGGTGTGAAAAAGATCTAAGATGATGATCAACTTTTTATATCAATAACTTTCGTTCTACTGACTGTGATCAAACGATCTTGTAGAGAACTTTTACTCTGAATTAAATCATATTCGCAGCTTTTTCGGAAAGCCCATTATGCGTGATTAATTGACGTGCAGTGCACTTGAGGAACTTAATATATGTGATAAAAAAATATGTGGCTTATTTTACTAACATTGCTATGTAAATACTGTTATTTTTTTTTCTTTTCTGGCTGGGCTGAAAATTTCTTCAGTCTTCATAAAGTTGAGAAAATAAAAGGAAACAAGTACATCTTTTTGAACACAGAAGACGGTAAGTGTCCAGGTAAGTTGGTTGGGTTAGTCACCTCTCGTGATATACAATTCTTAGAAGATGATTCTTTGGTTGTTTCTGAAGTCATGACTAAAAATCCAGTTACTGGCATCAAGGGTATTACTTTGAAAGAAGGTAATGAAATCCTAAAACAAACCAAGAAAGGTAAATTGCTTATCGTTGATGATAACGGTAACCTCGTTTCCATGTTGTCAAGAGCGGATTTGATGAAGAATCAAAACTACCCATTAGCTTCTAAATCCGCCACCACCAAGCAATTGCTATGTGGTGCTGCAATTGGTACTATCGAAGCTGATAAGGAAAGATTAAGACTATTAGTCGAAGCAGGTTTGGATGTTGTTATCTTAGATTCCTCTCAAGGTAACTCTGTTTTCGAATTGAACATGCTCAAGTGGGTCAAAGAGAGTTTCCCAGGTCTGGAAGTCATCGCTGGTAACGTTGTCACCAGGGAACAAGCTGCCAATTTGATTGCTGCCGGTGCGGACGGTTTGAGAATTGGTATGGGAACTGGCTCTATTTGTATTACCCAAGAAGTTATGGCTTGTGGTAGGCCACAAGGTACAGCCGTCTACAACGTTTGTCAATTTGCTAACCAATTTGACGTTCCATGTATGGCTGATGGTGGTGTCCAAAACATTGGCCACATCACCAAGGCTTTGGCCCTTGGTTCCTCCACCGTCATGATGGGTGGTATGTTAGCTGGTACTACCGAGTCACCAGGTGAATACTTCTACAAGGATGGTAAGAGATTGAAGGCTTATCGTGGTATGGGGTCCATTGACGCCATGCAAAAGACCGGTAACAAGGGTAATGCCTCTACCTCTCGTTATTTCTCTGAGTCAGACAGTGTCTTGGTTGCACAAGGTGTTTCTGGGGCTGTCGTAGACAAAGGTTCCATCAAGAAGTTTATTCCATATTTGTACAACGGTTTACAACATTCTTGTCAAGACATTGGTTGCGAATCTCTAACTTTATTGAAAGAGAATGTTCAAAATGGTGAAGTTAGATTTGAATTCAGAACCGCTTCTGCTCAATTAGAAGGTGGTGTCCATAATTTGCACTCCTATGAAAAACGTCTATACAATTGAGTAAGCATCCATAGATATTTAAAAGTTTATTTTTGCATATAAATATACCTTCATAGAGATCAACAAAACTGAAATAAAGAACAGACCTAATAAAACGCTATATGATTCTGTGCATTTGAGGAGCATCTAGCTTCTAAATAGATAATTAATGCAACTTAGTTACTTATTGAAGTATGTACAGTGGAAATAGGAGCTTTCTCTATTTGCTATCATTCTTTGCATCATGTTCATGTACTTTCTGCCAAACTTTTTCGTAGTACTTCTTATTTTCTTTTTTCAGTTCGTCTAGTGAAGGCGGTAATTTTTCATTAATTAAATCGTGCTTTCTTGCCCTTTCAAAGGTAGACAGGGCTTCATCTAAACCCTTTACACCATTAGATAAAGCGCCACGTGGCAACACGCCTGAATTGTGATCTTTTAAAAACTGAACTTTATTGGTTTCTTCTCTGAGAACAGAATACATTCTGGAAACTTTGGCGACGGCCAGAATCTTATTTCGTAAGGCTTTCCTTCGATGTTCGTCATCTAAAATGGAAGCATGTTTAGGCGACGCCGAAGTGGCTGGTTGTGGAGTTGCTTCCGACTTACCAGCTTGTGGCAATTTTTTATCGGTACCAACTAGTTCTTCAATGACGGGGGTGTCGTTTTCCAGCTCATCTTCAGTACAGATGTTTAGAATTGCGACAAGCATCTCTGTAACTTTTTCACCAACAAATGGCAAGGACCACGTGAAAACGTCCATGAAATCTGGTAACCAATAGGGGTGTGGAGTCATGTTGAATTGTCTAATATTCATAACATTATTTTCATATTTCAATATGGCTGCCTTATTATTGTAGGTGTCCAAGTAGTTAGGCGCACTGAAAAGGGTCAAAAGAGAGGGAAAGCCCAAAGTCTTGGTATTTTTGTACATTCTATAACCAGCGTCTTGAGCCTCGTGTGCCCTGATGATGGACAACAGGCCAGTCTCTTGCAGAAAATGGCACGCAGCACGATACGTGAAGGCATATGAACAGCCCCTTACTGAGTTTGGGACAAACATATCCCTTGAAGGTGCCATCTTGCCATGATGAGGAACCATGGTTTTGGAGTTCACTATGTCTTCCTCGGTCAAGTCTTTATCCAAGACTTCGTCGTACTCTTCAATCGGGTCAGCCCACAACAGATCACACATCAGGCCATGAGAGGGAATCTCCCTGAATCTATTTAGGTTGTTAATGTCCTGTAAAGAGTTTAACTCCGGAGATATACCACCATGAACACAAAGATACTGTCCGTTCATTAACGCAGCCAGGGGCAAGTTGTTAAACGATTCGCAGCATTTCTCGTAAATATCTAGATTGTACTTGTGCAGCATTTCATTTTTGAAAGTGAAATATGACGTTAGATGCTTACATTCGTGGTTACCTCTCAGTAGCCAGAAATGGTCGTTAAAATTCAGCTTCAAAGAATATAAATAAATAAGACACTCAAACGAAAAGGACCCTCTATCGACATAGTCTCCCAAGAACAAATACGATGTAGTGGCTGGATCTCCGCCAACTTCGAATAGCTTCAAAAGGTCAAAGTACTGGCCATGGATGTCACCGCAAACTGTGATTGGGGCGGGAACAGATATAAGGTTGGGTTCTTTGCTGAAGAGTTCCGTTGCAAGTGTAACGATCCTGGCCGCCTGCGCAGCCGACAATTTGCCCTCGCGCTTGAAATGATCTCTTAGGAATTCGTGACGAGGTATCCCATTGGGCTGGAACAGCTCTTCATCTGTAGGAACATGTGACGTGATGGCGGGCACTTTATTCATTATTCTGCGGTTTGTCGATACGACTCTTCCGTCATCTAGGGTATATTGTGTAAGGTCTCTGGAAGTTTCTGTGGCCGTGGAATTAGCAGCAGCAACTGTACTAGCCTTCGAATCTATAGGGGTTGTGGACGATTGCGGACGCTCTGTTTTGTTTTCTATAATTTTAATAGCGGCGTTTATCTGCTCAGTATTTCTTATAGCGTCTGAAGACATTGCGGGTTCAAGAAGAAGTACTGGCTCCTGTGTAACTCTATGGGAGGGAAGGAATATCTCCTTTTGTTTGTATCGTAGCAATTGGCTTAATACTGTTCCAGTTGGATATATGTTTTTTCTAAGGAAAAATAGGAGTCTTGATTAAAGGTATTTTTAGGACATTTTCTCATTTGTCTCGGACCGAAAAAAAGCATTGATCAAGAGAGGGGGACAATGTTGGCGCTAGCGAAATCTAGCTGTATCAAACGTATTATAGACTATCTTTGATAAAGACACAGAAATACAAAAATACGTAGAAGAGACATATATATATATATATATATATATATATGTATATAAAGGGAAAGGAAAATGCACGGGAGAGAATGTTTCGAGAATGACAACAATAGTAGGACGAGAGTCCCTGAAAAGAAGGGTATCTAAGAGCAGAAAAGAACAGAACTAGTGGGAAATGGGGAGAGAAAAGAAAAGAGTATGAAAGGAACTTTAGAAGTCCATTTCCTCGACCTTACCCTGGTTGAACATAGATTTTAGTTCGCCAGAACCAAATTTGTTGTTGTTCATGTCATGATCGATAGAGTTGAGTCTCTCCTCCAAATCCTTTTCCCACATTTCTAATGAAGAAGCGGAGGCAGAAGCGGAGCTGCCCATAGAGTTTTGAGTAGACAACATAGGAACCTCAGCCATAGGTGGCAAAGGCACCCTTCTAAATTCCGCCATGGTCACGGTACGCAATGTGGAAGGGGCTTGTTGTTGTTGGCAGCGATTTTGAGCGTAAAAGTAGTCTTGGGAATTTTGCATAGCGGGAAATTATTGAGCAGTTGAAGAGAGGTTAGTGAGACCGTAAGATCACAAAGGAGCAGATAAGACATTTAAAAATGGGAAGGGACAGCCAGGAAAAAAAAAGATCTCTTTTTATACCCGCTGAGGCGGAATCGGGCGAAACGGGCGATGTTCCAAAACAGTAACGATATGTTATGGCTATTTCCTTTTTGGGACGGATGACTTCCCAAAATGGCGACCGCGGCGGGTAGTGGAGCCCGTTTGGGCTCAGCGCGAGGTAACAAAAAAAAATTTCAAATGTTGGCCAAAAAAAACGTCAATTATTCCTATGTACGAGGTCTAAACATAAAAACATATCTACTATATTCTGACGTATTTATAATCTATTGTTCTTTCCTATCATTGGCCTACAAAAAAAAAGAGAAGCATGCTCTTAGTTGGAAGTATTCTTACCAATGTCAGAAAGACCGCCGCGACGTTCGACGGCAATGATGTTGGCAGAAGGAACGTGATCCTTGGGGAATAAGTAGCCGGTCTTGACACTCTTGTTGACACGGTTGCTCATTGAGCACAAAGTGTCTTGTAGGACGACATCGTCAAGGAAGAATTGCTTTGGGTTAAGGCCTTGGTCCATGGTCATATAGTTTTTTTTTATTGCTGATGTGGTTTGTAGTTATATATATACGTATATTATTTTTCTTATAAGTAAAAGAACAAGAAAGGAAAGGAATGAAAGAAATAGTTTCGAAAAGACAATAGGAAACGCCAAAAATTCATGGCCTTTTATATGCTGGGAATCAGTTGCCTTCGTATCTCGTTTCTCGTTGCTGTGGAAACGAGATACGAAGGCAACCTTTACGTATTTGCCCTAATGTTTCCTTTTCGAGACCTTTGACACATCTTCTTACCCGAAACTAAAAACCTATATTAAAGTGCTTTTCAACCCTTTGAGTAAGTCCGATTTTTATTTAAACCCTTCTTTTTTTTTTTTTTTTTTTTTTTTTTACAGGTTATAAGGATCTTAAAAATCTGGGAAACTTGACACTTTTCTCGAAAGTTTATTAAGTTAAAGAAACACCACAAAACTCTAACGAATATAAAATAAACAAGAAAAGAATAGAAAGGCTTGGCTCTAGTTTTTGCATGCGTTCAATGAATTGCACTACGAACAACACCAACAATACCGGCCAAAACACGAAAAACAGTCTTGGCTCCAGCTTTAATTCCAGTAATTATACTTCTTATAGATTCCAGACATGTCTCACCGACCAGATTATTTCTGAGGCGCAGACGTGGTCACTTTCATCCCTCTTCAACTTCTCGTGGGTTGTGTCCTACTTTGTTATGGGTGCCTCTCGTATGATCTTCAGGTACGGTTGGTATCTGGCAACTTTATCGCTTTTAAGGATTCCGAAGTGGATCTTCTTCAAGTTACACCATGTTCAGTTCACTCTTTCCTTTTGGCTGATCCTGTTTGCCCTAGCCGTCATAGTCTTTGTGACTTACACCATCATGAAGGAGAGAATTCTATCCCAGTACAAGAGGCTGACCCCGGAGTTCTTGCCGCTGGAAAATACAGGTAAATCTGGCTCCAGCGCCAATATCAATGCAGCTTCCACTCAGTCAGCCAACGCGCCACCCGCCATAGGTTCCTCTACCACGGGTGCAAGCTCGATTATAGACTCAAAAAAGCATTCATTGAAAGATGGCAACGAAAACGAAACCTTTCTTTCATCTTACCTTGACCAATTTCTCAGCGCCATCAAAATCTTTGGCTATCTGGAAAAACCAGTCTTCCATGACCTGACCAAGAATATGAAAACTCAAAAAATGGATGAGGGTGAGATTTTACTGTTGGACAGTACTATTGGGTTTGCCATCGTCGTTGAAGGCACCCTGCAGTTATATCATGAAGTAGATCATTCAGATAAGGACCATGGCGATGAAACTGACCACAGTGACACGGATGGTCTTGACGACCAGGATAGAGATGAAGAAGACGAAGAAGAAGATGATGACATTGATAACTACGACACCAAATCTTGTTCTTCTAACCTCATCGATGAAGAAGATGAATCCGTTGGTTACATTCATCTGAAAAATGGACTGGGAAATTTTCAACTGCTAAATACAGTCAAGCCAGGAAACCCGCTGACCTCCCTCGTGAGCATTTTAAACTTATTCACGCATTCCATGTCCTCGTATGGCAACAGTAACTTTCCCTCTGAGTTATCGTCACCTATAGACACAACGGTGTCGGTCAACAATATGTTCTGCTCATCAGAGCAGAACTTCTCCAACACAGATTCCATGACAAACTCCACCAACAGCTTTCCAACGTTCCCCTCTTCAATGCCTAAACTTGTCGCCCGTGCGGCTACAGACTGCACAATTGGTATTATCCCACCTCAATCGTTTGCCAAATTAACCGCAAAATACCCACGGTCTGCTTCCCATATCATACAGATGGTTCTCACCAAGCTATACCATGTTACGTTCCAAACTGCACACGACTACTTAGGTTTAACAAAGGAGATCATGGATATCGAAGTTTTACTAAATAAATCCATCGTTTATGAATTGCCTTATTATTTGAAAGAGGCCGTTATTCGTAAGTTTAAAACTGTAGATAAGTCGAGCGGATCGGCTGATTTAGAACCGAAACCCAAAAATAGTAATGCTTCCTCTAAATTGAAGAAACCGCCCAAAGCGAAGCCATCTGATGGTATCATTCAATCGCTTAAGATTGCTAACGCCAACGCTAACACAAGTTCGAATTCCCTTTCACTGAAACCAGAATTCACCCACCATCCAAGTTCGAGACATGTCGTACTGGGTTCAAGAGACCAATTTAATCCTGGTGATTTACTGTCAAATGTCCCACTGTCTAGAACTATGGATATTCTGTCACCCAACCCAATCCATAATAACAACCGCAATAAATCAAACGGTATTAACACTTCTACCTCTAACCAACATAAGCGATCTTCTAGGAGTAGCAGTAACAATGCTTCCGTACACTCTAAGAAGTTTTCTTCTTTGTCCCCAGAATTGCGCAACGCACAACTTAGTACATCGCCCTTGTCCTTGGATAATACTTCTGTTCATGACCATATCCACCCAAGTCCCGTTCATTTGAAGGGACGGGTCTCTCCAAGACCTAATTTACTGCCCACAACATCCTTTTCTGCTGCCCAGGAAGAAACCGAGGACTCTGCTTTAAGAATGGCTTTAGTTGAGGCAATGTTAACATACTTGGGTGTAAACAAAAGCAATATGTCCGTTTCATCTTCTTCGATAGCAAATATGTCTTCTTTAAACTCTCCTCAACTTAATGAAATGTATAGCCGCCGTCCAAGTAACGCAAGTTTTCTGATGTCCCCTCACTGTACACCATCTGACATTTCCGTAGCTTCATCATTTGCCTCTCCTCAAACTCAACCGACAATGTTAAGAATCCTACCCAAAGAATACACTATCAGCAATAAAAGGCATAATAAAAGTAAAAGCCAGGACAAAAAAAAACCTAGAGCTTACAAAGAGGAGTTGACACCCAATTTGGATTTCGAAGATGTCAAGAAAGACTTTGCACAAGGCATTCAGTTGAAGTTCTTTAAAAAGGGCACCACAATTGTTGAGCAGAACGCTCGTGGTAAAGGCCTATTCTATATCATTTCCGGGAAAGTTAATGTGACAACAAATTCGTCCTCGTCAGTAGTATCATCAATGTCTAAACCAGAGCAGGTTTCAGCTCAAAGTTCACACAAGGGTGAAAATCCTCATCATACTCAACATTTGTTATACTCTGTAGGATCTGGTGGTATTGTGGGCTACTTGTCCTCTCTAATTGGTTACAAATCATTTGTTAATATCGTTGCCAAGAGCGATGTCTATGTTGGATTTTTATCTAGTGCAACCTTAGAAAGATTGTTTGATAAATATTTCCTAATCTACTTACGGATTTCTGATTCATTAACCAAATTGCTATCTTCAAGGTTATTAAAGCTCGACCATGCTTTAGAATGGGTTCACTTGAGGGCTTCTGAAACTCTATTTTCACAAGGTGACTCGGCTAACGGTATTTATGTTGTCCTGAATGGTAGACTAAGGCAGCTACAACAGCAGTCATTGTCAAACTCCAATACAAGTTCCGAAGAAGTTGAAACTCAGAACATTATTCTAGGAGAACTGGCCCAGGGGGAGAGTTTTGGTGAAGTTGAAGTGCTTACCGCTATGAATAGATATTCAACAATAGTGGCAGTGAGGGATTCTGAATTAGCGAGAATTCCGAGAACATTATTCGAACTATTAGCTCTTGAACATCCATCTATCATGATTAGAGTTTCCAGATTAGTTGCTAAAAAAATTGTCGGAGATAGAACTGTTCCAGCATTAACAGGCGATCCATTATCTATAAAGGAAAACGACTTCACTTCTTTAATACCTCCAACGAAAGCGTCTTACTCTAGCTCTTTAAGTCATAAACCCCAAAATATTACTTCTGGCACAATTACTTTTAGAACCATCACTATCTTACCAATTACCAGTGGACTACCTGTAGAAGCATTTGCTATGAAGTTAGTGCAAGCTTTCAAACAGGTAGGAAGGACCACGATTGGTTTAAATCAAAGAACTACCCTAACACATTTAGGTCGTCATGCATTTGACAGATTGTCCAAATTAAAACAAAGTGGTTACTTTGCTGAACTAGAAGAAATGTACCAGACTGTTGTTTATATATCAGATACACCAGTTAAATCTAATTGGACAAGAACCTGTATTGCGCAAGGTGATTGTATTCTCTTACTAGCAGATGCTAGATCTCCATCAGCCGAAATAGGAGAATATGAAAAGTTATTACTAAATTCAAAGACTACCGCAAGGACCGAGTTAATTCTTCTACACCCTGAAAGGTATGTGGAACCAGGACTAACCCATAAGTGGTTACGCTATAGGCCATGGGTTCATTCGCATCATCACATTCAATTTAGTTTGACAGGAACAACCTTGATGAACGAAGGCAAAATGCACGTTTTGAATAATGGTGCCTTGGCATTAATGGATAAGTTGATTCAAACAGAATTCAGTAGAAAAACTCAACAGAATATATCAAAACTACTTCCAGATTCTATCAAGAACACCGTAGAAAACTTTTCTTCAAGATTCATGAAAAGTAAAAGACAATATTACACACCAGTTCATAGGCATAAAAATGATTTTCTAAGATTGGCTAGAATTCTTTCTGGACAAGCTATTGGACTTGTCCTCGGAGGAGGAGGTGCGAGAGGTATTAGTCATTTGGGTGTCATTCAAGCTATTGAAGAACAAGGTATTCCGGTCGACGTTATTGGAGGAACATCGATTGGTTCCTTTGTTGGCGGTTTGTACGCGAAGGATTATGATTTGGTGCCAATTTACGGCCGCGTGAAGAAGTTTGCTGGTCGAATTTCCTCTATATGGAGAATGTTAACAGATTTAACCTGGCCGGTTACTTCTTATACTACTGGTCACGAATTTAATAGAGGTATTTGGAAAACTTTCGGGGATACAAGAATTGAAGACTTCTGGATCCAGTATTATTGTAATTCTACTAATATAACCGATTCGGTTCAAGAAATACATTCCTTTGGTTATGCGTGGAGGTACATCAGAGCTTCGATGTCTCTTGCTGGTCTTTTACCTCCTTTGGAAGAGAACGGGTCTATGTTACTGGATGGTGGTTATGTTGATAATTTACCAGTAACTGAGATGAGAGCGCGTGGTTGCCAAACTATATTTGCAGTAGATGTAGGTTCTGCAGATGATAGAACGCCTATGGAATATGGTGACTCCCTAAATGGGTTTTGGATCATTTTCAATAGATGGAATCCATTTTCTTCTCATCCAAACATACCCAATATGGCAGAGATTCAAGTTAGATTGGGTTACGTCGCATCAGTAAATGCTTTAGAGAAAGCGAAAAATACACCAGGTGTCGTTTATGTGAGACCACCTATTGAAGAATATGCCACATTAGACTTTAGCAAGTTCGAAGAAATTTATCATGTGGGTGTAGACTATGGTCGTATCTTTTTGCAAGGGCTTATTGACGACGACAAGATGCCATATATACCTGGTTCACAAGAAACCACTTTGAATTCTCAAGTTCCTGAGTTTTTATTACATAGAAGAAATAGTATTTGATAGATTTCTATCTTCCAACGCCTTGGTGACCGTTTTTTGTAGATAGATTTAGGTATTGCATTGTTTTTTACTGTATTATTTATCGTTCTAAATATTTGTGTTTTATACTGTAAATATCTCTAATATTTCAATCATTACCTTTCAAGCTCCTTTAAAGAATATGTATCGCCTTTTCGGTCGCGTGCTTTTATCGTGGTATTTACTATGACTTTTTAAGCTAATCTATTTTTGCTTCTTTGATGTGAAGATCAGACAATTCAACTTTCAGTTTCATTTGTTTCGTAACAATTGCTTCCGTTTCCTTTATCATATCCCATTTTCTCTTCTTTATAGTACCAGTTGTAGTGCTACCACTAGTCCCTCCGATTTCTTTAGAGAATAGGACACCTTGGGCCCAACCAGCGTATGATCCCCATTTTTTAAAAAGCATTAATCTAATATGGTCGAGCTCTAGGTTGATTTTTTTTCTTGAGATAGGTAAGGCGTTGTATTTTGTCCTCAATTCTTTGAGATGGTTCTTGTTCGCAGATATTTGGTAGTCCCTCTTCGCAATTCTACTAACATGGACATCTACGGGGACGATGCCATCCATGTGAAGTCCCATTAGACAAACGCAATCAGCAACTTTGGGGCCTACACCATTGTAGGACATGAGGTGCTCTCTAACGTCTTCATATTGAGCATCTTTACAGATACTTTGAAGGTATGTGGTGTCAGAAGTAATATTAGCTTCAGCTTTATCATTCACCAGTTTTCTCGCGGTTTCGATAATATACTTAGCTCTATATCCAAAGCCCAGCTCACGCAACTTGGCTTCAGTGGCTCGAGAAGTTAGCTCCTCACTTGTAGGAAACGAATGGTAGGCGACCCCATCTATTGTTGTGATTAAGTTCCCGAAATTAGAGCAAAGGCTATTGCACATTCTCGTAATTCTTGAAATGTTATTATTACTCGAGCAAATAAAGGAAATCAATGTCTCCCATGGTTCCTGGGCCAAGATACGGATGCCTTGTGGAGAAAGTTTCGCAAATGCTTTATCGCTTGGAATCCAAACATTATCGAATAAGTGCTTCAGTGACACGTCCAATCTAAAATATTTCATTAGATGAGTTTTTAAGGCGTCCTGATTGCCACAGTCGCCGACAGCAACAAATTCCAGGATCTCATTCTCTTCATCTTGCCTCAAAATCACTACTGAATACTTTTCTTGCTGGCCTATCTTCATTGTAGTGCTGTACTGGTTTAACTTTTCATCCCAAATCCATCGAAAGGATTGGCCAGCCTGTAGCACATTTGCTAGACATAGCTCACTTTTATTAATGGCAAGTTTGCCGAATTTATAAGACATCTGGTTGATAAATAAAATCGCAATTATGAATCAGGACGCTTCAAATGCCTTCTTCCGCTGGAAATAGTAGTTTTGTGATGCTGTTCAGCTCATCTCTTAAAAATTTTTGGCGTTACATTAAGAAAGGCGCGTCTTAACTTTCTTCACTTAATGTATAAACAAATACTTTACTTTTTAACCACGACATTATTCAAAGAGGAGAGTAACTTTAACGTTAATCAAATTGCTGTACTAAACTATTTATTTGGCCAGACATTGAAATACTGGTATTGCCTCGATATTTTTATTTGTAATATTATCCATTGAGCGATTAGCTTACTTGTATCAATCAATTTTACATGCCAAAGTGGATAAGATCAACATTGAATCATATTATACCAAGAAGGCCATTTATCTGTAGTTTCAACAGTTTTCTTTTACTCAAAAACGTATCGCACGCCAAACTATCGTTTTCTATGAGTAGTCGTGGTTTCAGGTCTAATAACTTTATTCAAGCACAATTGAAGCATCCTTCCATACTTTCAAAAGAAGACCTAGATTTGCTCTCTGATTCGGATGATTGGGAAGAACCTGATTGCATACAGTTAGAAACTGAGAAGCAAGAAAAGAAAATTATCACTGACATACATAAAGAAGGCCCGGTGGACAAAAAGCCTATGAGGGATAAAAATGTCATGAATTTTATCAATAAAGACAGTCCTTTATCCTGGAACGATATGTTTAAACCCAGTATAATACAACCACCGCAGTTAATTTCTGAAAACTCATTTGACCAGAGCAGTCAAAAAAAATCGAGATCGACAGGATTCAAGAATCCATTAAGACCAGCGTTGAAAAAGGAAAGTTCTTTTGATGAACTTCAAAATAATTCTATATCTCAAGAGAGAAGTTTGGAAATGATAAATGAAAACGAAAAGAAGAAAATGCAATTTGGAGAAAAGATTGCTGTTTTGACGCAAAGACCTAGCTTCACTGAATTGCAGAATGACCAAGATGACAGTAACTTGAATCCCCATAATGGTGTGAAAGTCAAGATACCGATTTGCTTAAGCAAAGAACAAGAAAGTATCATCAAGTTGGCAGAAAATGGCCACAACATTTTTTATACAGGGAGTGCCGGTACCGGTAAATCCATTCTTTTACGTGAAATGATAAAAGTTTTAAAAGGCATATATGGTAGGGAGAATGTTGCAGTCACTGCTTCCACGGGTTTAGCTGCTTGTAATATCGGTGGTATAACCATACACTCGTTCGCTGGTATAGGATTAGGAAAAGGTGATGCGGATAAACTCTATAAAAAAGTTCGTAGGTCTCGAAAGCACCTAAGGCGCTGGGAAAATATTGGTGCTTTGGTTGTCGATGAAATATCAATGTTAGACGCAGAACTGCTAGATAAACTCGATTTCATAGCTAGAAAAATACGGAAAAATCATCAACCCTTCGGTGGAATTCAACTCATCTTCTGTGGCGATTTTTTCCAGTTACCGCCAGTATCAAAAGATCCTAATAGACCAACTAAGTTTGCTTTCGAATCCAAGGCTTGGAAAGAAGGTGTAAAGATGACGATTATGCTACAAAAGGTTTTTAGACAGCGAGGCGATGTTAAGTTCATTGACATGTTGAATCGGATGAGACTAGGCAATATTGATGATGAAACAGAAAGAGAGTTCAAGAAGCTTTCTAGACCATTGCCAGACGATGAAATTATTCCCGCGGAACTTTATAGTACCAGAATGGAAGTAGAAAGGGCCAATAATTCAAGGCTAAGTAAATTGCCAGGCCAGGTGCATATTTTTAATGCAATCGATGGCGGTGCTTTGGAAGACGAAGAGTTAAAGGAAAGGCTGTTACAAAATTTTTTAGCTCCAAAGGAATTACATTTGAAAGTTGGCGCTCAGGTTATGATGGTAAAAAATCTAGACGCAACATTAGTTAATGGATCCCTTGGTAAAGTCATCGAATTCATGGATCCAGAAACATATTTTTGCTATGAGGCGCTAACAAACGATCCATCTATGCCTCCAGAAAAACTCGAGACTTGGGCAGAAAACCCTTCAAAACTAAAAGCTGCAATGGAGAGGGAGCAAAGTGATGGGGAAGAAAGTGCGGTAGCTAGTCGCAAATCTTCAGTGAAGGAGGGATTTGCTAAGAGTGATATAGGTGAGCCGGTCTCTCCCCTAGATTCCTCAGTTTTTGACTTCATGAAGAGAGTCAAGACAGATGACGAAGTTGTGCTGGAAAATATAAAACGCAAGGAACAACTGATGCAGACCATACATCAAAACTCCGCAGGAAAACGAAGGTTACCTCTCGTGAGATTCAAAGCTTCTGATATGAGTACGAGGATGGTGCTTGTCGAGCCGGAGGATTGGGCGATAGAAGACGAAAATGAAAAGCCACTGGTATCAAGGGTTCAATTACCGCTAATGCTTGCCTGGTCACTATCCATTCACAAATCTCAGGGTCAGACACTTCCAAAAGTTAAAGTGGATTTACGTAGAGTATTCGAAAAGGGTCAGGCGTACGTTGCCCTTTCTAGAGCTGTTTCAAGAGAAGGACTACAGGTGTTAAATTTTGACAGAACTAGGATCAAAGCACATCAAAAGGTAATTGATTTTTATCTTACTTTATCTTCAGCCGAAAGTGCCTATAAGCAACTTGAGGCAGATGAGCAAGTGAAAAAAAGGAAGTTAGACTACGCACCAGGCCCTAAATATAAGGCTAAATCCAAGTCAAAGTCAAATTCTCCAGCACCCATATCAGCGACCACACAATCTAATAATGGTATCGCAGCGATGCTGCAAAGACACAGTAGGAAGAGATTTCAGTTGAAAAAAGAGTCTAATAGTAATCAAGTTCATTCATTGGTTTCCGACGAACCTCGTGGTCAGGATACCGAAGACCACATCTTAGAATAAGTACATATTAATACACATAGTTATATAGAATACAAACTGCTATAATAATCAAGGCCGAGATACATAGTTCCGCGGTTTTATCTGTATTTATTTTGATATTGGTTCTTTGACACCTTTTTATCTTTCTTTCTTGCGCTTTGTTCATTCTATTATTTTGGTGAACCTCCTTCGATAGAAAAAAGTGAAACATTATCTAAATTAAAGTAAAATACAACAACTGGCTGTAAAAAAAGAATCAAAGAACTAAAGCCAAAGGAGACTAACTCACAATGCCTCTGTCACAAAAACAAATAGACCAAGTTAGAACCAAAGTGCACTACAGTGAAGTAGATACTCCATTCAATAAATATTTAGACATCTTAGGAAAAGTAACCAAGCTGACAGGAAGCATTATAAATGGCACATTATCCAATGATGATAGCAAGATTGAAAAACTTACTGAGCAAAATATCTCCCAACTAAAAGAAAGTGCTCATCTTCGATTTTTGGATCTGCAGTCATCAATTGACACAAAGAAAGTAGCAGACGAAAATTGGGAAACATGCCAACAGGAGACATTGGCCAAGCTGGAAAATCTCAAAGATAAATTGCCTGATATAAAGAGCATCCATAGCAAGTTGCTTTTACGTATTGGAAAACTACAAGGTCTTTACGATTCTGTCCAAGTAATTAACAGAGAGGTGGAAGGCTTGTCAGAAGGCCGTACCAGCCTTGTGGTGACACGTGCGGAATGGGAGAAAGAACTTGGCACTGATCTGGTCAAGTTTTTAATTGAAAAGAATTATCTCAAACTAGTTGATCCGGGCCTGAAAAAGGATAGTTCAGAGGAGAGATATCGTATTTATGACGATTTCTCTAAGGGCCCAAAAGAGTTAGAAAGTATCAACGCCTCAATGAAATCGGATATAGAAAACGTAAGGCAGGAGGTATCGTCTTACAAAGAGAAGTGGCTAAGAGATGCAGAAATATTTGGCAAGATCACATCAATATTCAAAGAAGAACTTCTGAAGAGAGATGGCCTGCTCAATGAGGCAGAAGGAGATAACATTGATGAAGATTATGAATCGGATGAAGATGAGGAAAGAAAAGAGAGGTTTAAAAGGCAGAGATCAATGGTGGAAGTGAATACTATAGAAAATGTGGACGAAAAAGAGGAAAGCGATCATGAATATGACGATCAGGAGGATGAAGAAAATGAAGAGGAAGATGATATGGAAGTAGACGTTGAGGATATAAAAGAGGATAATGAAGTTGATGGGGAAAGCAGTCAACAAGAAGATAATAGTCGCCAGGGTAATAATGAGGAAACAGACAAAGAAACTGGAGTGATAGAAGAGCCAGATGCGGTTAATGACGCAGAGGAGGCAGATAGCGATCACTCAAGCAGGAAACTTGGAGGCACTACAAGCGATTTTAGTGCGTCTTCCTCTGTTGAAGAAGTAAAATGACCACGTATAATGCATAGCTCTTACTAAATAGAAAAGGCATATAGACACATAGGCAAGTTATTACAGTTCAATAGAAACCGAAATCGGTAACGTAAAAAATAACAACCATAAAAAGACAGTATTGGACAAAAGAGCAAGTTCTGTATGGTGCGTCGCCTTCTTTTTTTTAGTAATAATTAATTATATTAATAATAAAGAGAAAACATATTAATAAATTGTGTACATGTCAAATCTTATAATTTATATTTATTTTGTTTACACAGTTTCCAAGACTTCATCCTTGAAACCAGAAACCTTCTTACCCTTTTCTTCACCGGAACCTTCACCATGCAAAGCCATCAAAGCACCAACGTCGAACTTTGGTTGTTTCAATAACTTAACCTTTCTAACGTGGATGTTTTGTAGTGGGAAGATGTCCTTGGTAGCATTTTCGATTTCCTTGTTGATAACTTCTGGAATCAATTTGGAGGTCAATTGAGCCAAAGTAGAGTTTTGAACTTCTCTGGTCAAGATTTCAGAAATAACTTTTCTGATAGCTCTGATGTGGGAAGATTGAGCGTAAGAGTGTCTCTTAACTTGGTTAGCTTGCTTTCTGGTGAAGGCAATAGCAAAGATTCTCAAAACGTAATCATCGGAAGTCTTAACGGTAACATTAGCTTCGATCAAAGTTTGCCATTTTCTGACCATTGATCTCAATTTGTCGGTAGTGAAGTCCATACCGTGGAAGTTGGTCAACAAGTTCTTACCTTGAACTTCATCGACTCTCAACTTGACCTTTCTGAAAGAATGGTCTTCAGAACCTTGCAAGTCAGCCAAACAAACTTCGACAACTCTACCCTTCAAAGCATCGGAAGCATTCTTCAAACCAGTGGACTTGTTAACTAAAGTCTTACCAACATTTCTGTTTTCAAAAGTGGATGGGGCTTTAATATCGAACCATTCCTTTCTGGTAAATGGGTCAACGACCTTCTTCTTCAAACCCTTCTTACCTCTGGATAGTCTCTTATTCTTACCAACAGCCATGATTAGTCTAGATCGGTTTTTTGCTTGGTTTCCTCAAAGGCGAATACAACTAACTAAGTTCAAATCTGCTACCACTCACATATATCAAAATACCACTACTAACTATACATTGGAACTCACTAATGAGGACACTGGTATTGTGAAACTGTGTTACGTTCAGCGTGGCAATCATCACTCCGGCCTGGAGAGTCCAGCCGGCCGAGGCGGCTTCACACCGGCACCACCTTGATTCCACACTGGATCTACCGCGTCCTTCCCATTTACTCAGTAGCACTTCTACCGGGCATCCATGCTGCTCTTTTTTTTTCAGTGGAGCTCCTGCAGGAATAATTCTTAGTAAAATTCATAAAAATATAGTGTACTGGTGCTATGGCGTATGGTGTATGGATGTACAAAAATGCTGTCTTCAAATCTAGAGAAATTATTTTATGAAAAAGCAAAAAAGGTAAACAAGAAAAGGAAGAAAAGAACCCAGAAGGGAAAAAATAATATAAATTGGATTATAGATGATTGATTGGCTCTTGTCCTCAGTTTTTCGAGAAAAATATAGATATTACGTTTGGATTTTGCTGTAGAAATTAAATTGAGTTAAGCTAAGATGGCTACACCAAGCACGGGAGCAAACAATTCTATACCTGCGGTACGAAATCAGGTTGAAGTTCAGGTTGGATTAGTAGGGGATGCACAAGTAGGGAAAACATCGCTGATGGTGAAGTACGTACAGAACATATACGATAAGGAATACACACAGACGCTGGGAGTGAACTTTTTGAAAAGAAAAGTAAGCATACGCTCCACGGATATTATATTTTCTATAATGGATTTAGGCGGACAAAGAGAATTCATCAACATGCTCCCAATTGCGACGGTAGGGTCTTCAGTGATCATATTTCTGTTTGACCTGACACGTCCAGAGACGTTGAGTTCAATAAAGGAGTGGTATAGGCAGGCGTACGGGCTAAATGATTCGGCAATTCCTATTTTGGTGGGCACAAAGTACGATTTACTAATAGACTTAGACCCGGAATATCAGGAACAAATCTCGAGAACGAGTATGAAGTATGCACAGGTCATGAATGCTCCTCTTATATTCTGCTCTACTGCCAAATCTATAAACATTCAAAAAATTTTCAAAATTGCACTGGCAAAGATCTTTAATTTGACATTAACCATCCCAGAAATCAATGAAATCGGCGATCCTCTTTTGATATATAAGCACCTAGGTGGCCAGCAACATCGACATCATAACAAAAGTCAGGATAGAAAGAGCCATAATATCAGGAAGCCCTCCTCGTCGCCCTCATCTAAGGCACCATCGCCGGGCGTTAATACATGAAAACAACTATACCCGCCTGCTACCATGTGAGAGTTGGCGTTAGCATATTTTAAATCAAGCTACACAATAGCTTTAAGGAGATATAGAAGGTATGTACATCCACAATATCGTATGTTTTGGATAAATGCGCTACTATGTAGGTATATGTATGTGTATGCTAGGTCATGAATAATAAAAACCGAATCTATAAATTTCTCAATGTCTCATCCTCATTCATGGCTCTTTTGGCTTCTTCTACTGATATATTTAGCTTGACACAACATATTCTATCGTTCTTCATAGTTTGTTTAAACAATATTCCCGCGTCAAGTAACTGATTGAGAACGAAATCCCATGATATAATTCTCAATTGTTCAGAAATATTATCGCTTCCCTGTTGGAACAATGTTTTGGCTATCTCCATGACAAACTTATTACTGCCATTTACTTCAATAAGTAACTTGATTTCATCGACAATATCGCCCAGTTCTTGCTCTTGAGATCCGTTCTTTTTCATCAAGTTTAATAATGCATAAATAAACAGTTTTGCTGTAAATGAAAGTCGCGTCATAAACGTAATTACATGAGAATTTAAAGTTTCGTTTAAGGCTTTCATAACGTGCGTGATGTGAACTGTTTGTACCCCATCATTATCATCATCGTCATCATTATCGTCTTTGGCTTTGTTACTTTCAATAAGATCCTTGTCTTCATCATCGTATATTTGCTCCTCATTTTCATCTTCAATAACCGTCTTTCCATCATATCCATAACCATGCTTAGCCATATAGTGTTTTTCAGCAATTTCAGCTGCTCTTTTACAAACCTTCAATGCTCTTCTTGCATCACCACTAACACTTGCTACTTTTCTCGAAGCTATTTCAATGGCATCAGCACTCATTCTTAAGCGAACTTTCCTCACGTCTTCAGGCAACGTTTGCTTAACTGTAGTGTCGTTTCCAGCCGCATCAATCAAAATAGCATTGCCAGTTTTTGTATCAACATAGAAAAATGAGTCGTTCAACCCCTTCAGTCTTAAATCAATGATATTTTTTAGCTCTTCGTGCGTATACCCAGTGAACATAATTCTGGTAAACCCAATTCTTGAAGTAATCTTATTGCCTAGCTGACGTTCTGGTAAGTCCATTGTATTGGCTACTGCAATGACAATAAGTTTGGCATTTTCGTAAGTAGTCCAATTGAAAAAATTGTACATAATATCTTGAGATTTCGTTACCATGGCATCGAGTTCGTCCAACAAGACTACAATGGTTTTCTTCTTATTTTTTGGAACTCTTTTAAAGTAAAACTCTAGTGACTCCATTGAAGCTGCCCATGTTAACCTTTCTCCTGACACTTTGTTCCATAAAGTTTCGTAACAGTCTGTGGGTTTTACCATTTTCAATCCATTTATTTCCACATAAAGAAAGTCTGGTATTTCTCGTTGTGCAGAAGACGATAGTAGTTCCTTTACGACTTCCCTTACGGTTAAAGTTTTCCCTACACCAGGCGTACCAGCCACGTATATAGTAGTAGCGGAGTCGGATTCAATGGCACTATATGCACTTAAATAAATTGAGGCGAATTCATTCTCCCTAGCCGGTAAATAATCTTGGAAATTTGCAGACTTCAATATTTCTTCTTTGACATACGAAGAGTTCAACTGTTTTTTGACTTTAGAAAAAATTGTTTCTACAATCTGATGCTTTTGGGTTGTTTTTAATTTGTTTTCAAACCTTGATGCCATCAATTCCGAAGAATTTCCGTAAAATTCAGGTAATGAAGTTAAATCTGGTATTGCAGCTATAGATTTAAATCTTTTCGAAAACGGGGTATATTTCTTTTTCGCCCTAGCAACATTCTTTTTTGTAAATTTCCTAATCACAGGAGTATTATTTGCACGGCATGAAGATATCAATAGCATCTGACGCGGTTTACTAGGATCTTTAGGTTTACGACCTCTTTTTTTGGGGGGAGGTTGTACAGAAGCGTCAATATCATCTTTACCTAGTTTTATCTTACGGCCTCTTTTCCTTGGTGAATTTGTATGCCTAGCTTCTTTCTCTTCTTCGTCTTCGTCTTCTTCTTCGTCTTCGTCTTCCTCAAGCTCATCTGCGGATATTTCACCGCTGTCCATATCCTCGCTAACGTCGATATCTGACGGACTTTCATAATTAGATGATTCATCTTCATTACCGTCCTCATTATCCGTTATATCTGTAGCTCTTGTTTCTGCGTCTGAAATTTGTGCCGTTTGAGTAGCCTTATCTTTCTTTTGAGGACCTCTTTTGATCTCTTTCTTCTTTGATGGAAGTGTTAAATCTTTCAAATATTCTTGGGCTTCCCTTGGCTCCACTTTCTTTATGTAAGCTTTGACATCCTCAATATTAATGTCCACAAATTTCTCCCCAGTCGGCTCACAAATATAACGAACTGTAAAGTCTCTTTCTGGATCAACATTTCCTTTCAATACTTCCCATTTGCTTCCATCCATTACGTTGGCAACCCTGATAAAGTTAAATAGCTGCAATTCGGCTAATTCTGCAGTGAGATACAGTTCATTTTTATTTGCAGTTTCAGAAAATAGTTTATTGTAATAATTTAAAGGACGATTCAAAATGTTAGCGTCAGGATTAAACTGCCTATAATGAGCTAAAGGATTGACTTCAAACCATCGTAAATAGGTGAGAGCCCAGAGTTCGACAACATTATTTAATGTATTAAGTCTCAACTCCTGGATCATATAAACGGAGTAAGTCCCAGCAGCTTCGTTGTGCATGACTACACTATCACCACGACCTAGTTTAATTCCATCAGAACTTCTCTTTAAGTAATGTTCAGTTTTTGCACCTCTTCGGCGTAATCTCTTCTGACCTCCATCGATTATATTTCCCTGCTCATCAGTTGTTATTATCTCCCAACCCTGTAAATCCTTCAACGTTTTTGCCATCTTCTCTACTCTATTGTGGCTTTCGTAATGAGTATTAATCAATAGGGAATGAGTTCCTGCTTCTGGAAACTTTTAGGCTGAATTTGCCGCCTATGCAGTTTTCTTTCCCTTTGCGCAACTTCATCTCTTCTCAATGTTGTTGTTTTTCTATGATTTTCGATCTGGCCGTGTCAACGTTAATAAAAAATAAGTCGAGGAAGAGAGTAGTTACATATGTAGTGGTGTTCATTAGTGCAATATTTTGTTGATATAACGATGAGACAGGTCACCAAAGAATTTCAAATATTTGAGGTTTATATCTTTTCTAATTTGGCGCCAAGTTATTATCCTGTGGTACCCAGTAAGACAAAAAATGCCCCATAGCAGTCCTTATCTTAATACTGACCATTATGAAGGGCTTACATTGTACAAACATATTTGTAATAGAATGTACCGGATATTTAAAATAACCCAAGCATCAATTGTGTAGTATTCTTAATTTTTTTTCTTGGTAAATTTTTGGGAGAACATTTTTTTGTGTCATCTTAGGGGAAATTATAAACCATTATACACTCCATACCATGCACTTACTTAAATTCTATGAACACATCCATCAATTAAAAGATAAACTAATAAATAGAAGCATGTTATATATGAATATATATATTCTTTCTGTCATAATATAAAAGGGCGAGCATGTTATTCCCTAAACGTCTGATTGTGTGGGGTGTTCTATTGATTTTAAGTTTATCACAATTTGTCCTCTACCTGCCAGCCACAACATGTACGAACTCTAAGGGACTTAGGTTATGCGCTCCACAGTTTACTATAACTGTGATTGGAGGATCCAGTACTGCAAATGAGTTTATTGCAAGTGTAAGAGAATTTCTGCGATTGATTTCGTACCTGACAATTGACATGGGTTGGTCGAATGAATTCACTGATCCAAGTGTGTATGAGGATGAAAATTTGGTGGACACATTTCAGCCTGATAAGGTTTTTGAGCTCAATTATTTTGGATTTTGTAAACGGAGTAATAAAAGCAAAGTTTATTGTACCTCTAATGAGAATTATGGCATGGACGTACTTGAAGTACTTGTCAGAGACGTCGGGATTCAATTAGGTAACATTTCCACTACACGATCGAATGAAACCAAAAAATTCGGAGACTCTCTCGTATTGACCTACCGTTTGGCATTGACATCTATTCGTGATTTTTTGAAACACGACAAGCACACAGGAAATGCCCTATCAAAGGCCTTGATTGGCAGTCCTGATCCAAATGTAAAAGGCGCGTCACCAACAAAAAACTATCTGAAAGGCGTCAACCTGGCATTTATACTGATGATGTTCAACGGCATGGTTTTTTACTTTGCAGTGTTGGAAATAATAGTCGGATTCCTCAGTATCTGCGTAGTGTCAGCCTTTGGGGGAGCACTTAGTGTTGGGAAACGACACCGCTTATTTCCTATACTTTTGAAGTCATCAAGTTCAATATTAGTTGTTATTGCTACATTGACAATATTATGTAACATCGTATATTTGATTGCACTGAAAACATTAGAACCTGAAGAGGTAACAGACGTAGGATCTGACAACGCTGCTGTACACACTACAGGCTGGGAACTGTTAAAAGTAAACGTGGGAAGTGGGTTCATTATGGGGCTCGCCAGGTATGCCATCCAGTGGGTCCTATTGGTACTCGCATTTCTTGCAGCAAATCATTACAAAGCTAAGCCCAAAAAGTCTGATAAGTATACAGAAGACACATCTAACTCCCCTTCTCCAGACTTGATGGAGAAGTAATTCACCACAGAACTTTTTTTTCAAATGATAGTAAATATGTAAACATATACACAGCCTTTCAGTATATTAAGTATTTTTGCATAACGTCCTTTTTTTCCGCTCGGTCAAGGCTTTGAAAAGATATTATCAATGTTCTATTCTTACTGAGAAAAGCGTTCCTCCAAAATGCTTTTGCTGTAACGTACAGGCAGAGACTTCAGGAGTATATAATGGCAGGATTGAAGACATTTGATGCGTTTCGTATGTTATATGGATTTTTCTGAAGTAGCCCGCTTCAGCATATTTTTTTTTTTTGCTTTTGCTTTTTCACTAACAATGGAAATTTAACTTTACAGCAAAAACTGAAGAACAGTACAAGAAGAAATCCACCAAGGGTGGCTTAACATCTTTGTTGACATATCTGTTTCTGTTGTTTATAGCATGGACCGAGTTTGGTGAATACTTCGGTGGTTATATTGACCAGCAGTACGTAGTGGACAGTCAAGTTAGAGATACCGTTCAAATTAATATGGATATATACGTCAACACGAAATGTGATTGGTTGCAAATCAACGTCAGAGACCAAACAATGGATCGGAAACTTGTATTAGAGGAATTGCAATTGGAAGAGATGCCATTCTTTATTCCTTATGACACAAAAGTCAATGATATCAATGAAATTATTACGCCGGAATTGGATGAAATCTTAGGGGAAGCTATCCCAGCAGAATTTAGAGAAAAACTAGATACTAGGTCATTTTTTGATGAAAGTGATCCTAACAGGGCACATCTTCCGGAATTCAATGGGTGCCATATATTTGGGTCCATTCCGGTAAATAGAGTTAGTGGCGAATTGCAGATTACAGCGAAGAGTTTAGGTTACGTGGCTTCACGCAAAGCACCACTGGAAGAATTAAAATTTAATCATGTTATTAATGAGTTCTCTTTTGGTGATTTCTATCCATATATTGATAACCCATTGGATAACACTGCACAGTTTAATCAGGATGAACCTTTAACTACTTACGTCTATTACACATCTGTTGTGCCCACTCTTTTCAAGAAATTGGGGGCAGAAGTGGATACTAATCAATATTCTGTTAACGATTACCGCTATTTGTACAAAGATGTCGCTGCTAAAGGTGATAAAATGCCGGGCATCTTCTTCAAATACAATTTCGAACCATTATCCATAGTAGTTTCTGATGTTCGTTTAAGCTTTATACAGTTTTTGGTCAGATTAGTGGCAATCTGCTCATTTTTGGTCTACTGTGCTTCGTGGATTTTCACACTACTGGATATGGCTCTTATCACCATCATGGGACCTAAGTGGTCCTTGCGTTATCAGCCAGATGATAAAACTAAGGGTATTTTAGATAGGTAGATATGTAAAAGAAAAGAGAATGCAGTATACCCAAGATAACGTTTCATTTCCATCTGTATAAATTTCATGACAATAGATTATAAGAAAAAGTGTGAGACTGAAGGCAGAGCGATCGCACTCAAGTTTCTGTGCCAGGCATACCTTCAAATAATCGTCCATAACAGCCTGAATATGCTTCTCTAAAATGTTCATAAGGGTCCTCAGGATAAAGTAATACTCCGCATATAAAACAGAACAGCATCCCGCATACTTCGCATTTCATTTTATTGCAACCTTCACTTCTTTCTACAACTACCTTACACTTTGGACATCGCTGCAAATTCGAACCCTCTTTTTTAATCGCTAAATCTAACATTTTTTCAGCAAGGTAATCATTGACTTCAAGTTCTAATACTCTTCTCCCATATTTTGCCTCCAGTTTCCGCTTTCTCTCATATGAAGTAACGGTATCATCTAGATATTCCTCAATAATATCGGTCGATAACGAAACTTTCTTGCCACATTTATTGTTGTAACCATGCCAGGCATGCAAGCAGTCAAAGCAAAATACAAAATGACATTTTTGACACTGAATCATCGCATCATCGAGGTCTTCCTTTGTGCACCAACTATCACATCTTCGACAAGTCACACAAGCATACGGACAATATTTTGAGAGTCTTGTAGCCGCCTGGTTGTAGAACATTTTTTCGTATCTTTCACATAGCTCTGTATCGATAACCTCTTTTAAGAAGGACACTGGAATCAAAGGTGTAAACAATGCCTTCAGCATTTTTTTATAGCTCTTGAAATCTTCTAGTTTTAATTCTTTGTATTCGCATTGTGGACATCTTACACTGGATATTCGGTTTTCCTGAATCATTGCAGTGAAATAAGATTTGGCGCATCCTCTGCAAAGATAGTGTTCTACATTCGCATTTTCACATGGCAATTTGATCATTCTAACACCCTTTTCCATTTCCATACAAATACAACAATGGTAGTTAGATCTGCTCATTTTTTGGAGGGTGGCTTCCTCACCTATCTGCTTAAACAAGTCATACTGATCCTGTGTCAGGCACTTTCTTATTCCATTAGGGAATAGTAATATAGCTGTATCATCTATAAGAAACCCAAAGATGAGGATAAGGATGGAGGTAAACGAATCCGCGAACTCAATACTCATATCTACAGTTTCTTCAACAAGTCTCAGCGCTTTGTCAATTAACATCTTCTTTTCATCTGTTGATATCCATAAGGATTTGATATCCATAACAACGCACCGTCGAATGTCCGGATAATGACAGCTATATATTGTGAACTCCACGCATTCATTAGATAAGTTTGAAAGTAACATATGTTGCTCATCGAACTCAATATTTACATCGGCCAATAGTGATATCTTGAACAGTAACTTTCCGTTAATTCTTTGAGGGAATTCACCTTCCTCCTCTACTTTTACCGATTTCATTTCCAGTTCTGGGTACATATCTCTTAATATTTCCAAATCATTTTCAAACTGAGTCAAAGCCATTTTACTCCCTGGTCTTTCATCAGTTATATTAGTTTTCTGTAATTCGTTATTCTACACCATGACATAACTTACTGATGACTAAATGAGAAAAGCAAAGTTCCTTTCTCTTGCTTGTTATTTATTTTTGAACCCTTTACACTATTTGTCTTTTTTTCATCACCCAATCGAAAAGTTGAAAGTATTTTTCAAGCATTGAAAGGGTAGAGGAGATTAACAAAACATAAATATTTTGCAAAACAAAACCAATTTCAAATAAATGTATAAAATAACACCAGTAATTAAGAGGTGGTGTCTTACACTCACCATGTCATGATAATATCAATTGGCAAAATATATTAGTTAGTTTTTACACAATATCAATAAATTTAACTTATACATTCTAAAATTATTACTATTCTACCTTAGGCTTCTTCGAAGGCCTTTCTTCGTCGCTGCCCCCCTCAGCATCACTTAAAGCCGCATCTGAATCAAACTCTTCTGCAACTTCGTCTGCGTCATTATCAGAGCTGACCTGAAAATCCTCATCTACTGATTCATCATCTTCACCAGCGGAACCCATATTAATATCCTCTTCGTCACTGTCTGAACCTAAAGCGGTTTGCAACCTTTCTTGTACCTCTCTATCTTCATTCTTCACCCTTAGGTTTTTAGACTTTAGGAATTGTTCCAATAATTGCTGCTCTTCCTTACTGATGTTGGCAAAAGTGGTAGAACCTCTATTTGAACGCAGTACCACTTCCAAATCAAACGTCCTCGATGACGTAGAAGTTTGTCCTGCTCTTGAAATGTTTACCATGCTAACATCACTGAATGGTATGTACAAAGTTGGCTTAGTTAAAAAGAAGAACGCGTTATCTAATGGATACAAATAACCCTCGTTTGCTTTGAAAGAACATGAAACTGCACACTGATCATATTTGGATTTATATTCTCCAGGAACAATGACTCTACGGTCAGTCAGACCTTTTAATACATGACTTAAAACTATATGAGTTTTAGCATCATATTGTTTTTTCAATTTATCCTTATAATTTTCCTCATAATCTTCATCTTCTAGATTCAATTGCACTTCCGTTTCCTCATCTTTCTGAAATTGTAAGACAAGAAAGGGGTAGGTGGTCTGTCCTTGACGTAAAGGAGGTTCAATTGCCAAAACCAATAAGTGATGGATATCATCTGCCTTTGGTAACGAAACAATTCTTTGTATTTGACGATGTTGCAATTTGTATTCATAGGTCTTACCCCTGAGTCTAATGGAGTTCTTGTAAATATCGATATCATAACGACCTCTTGGCGTGGTAAAAAAGACGTCTTGGAAGGAAACTATTGCATCACCAGCGACTTCCCCGATGTCTGCCTTTTCCTTTAGTTCTTCATAGAATGCTTCTGCCATACTCTTTTCCTCTACTGCCATTTGTACATCTTCTCCTTCAGCACCATCTTCTTTCTTTGGTACGACCTCGTTGCTTGACTCTTCCTTTTTGGTCATGTTTTCATCGACGTTTGTTTGAATAACACCAGGAATATAGAACCTCATCTCTACCAATTCGTCACCGGCTGGTTGGTACTCTTCATCTTGAATATTAAATTCTATTCCTACTTCATTTTTAGAGGTCAAATTTGTATTATTTATTCTAGCATAAGGAATTTCAAAAGTTGGTTTACCATTTAAAGCAAAAACCATTTCATTCCTGGCAAGGTCTGTCTTACCCCAGTTCCAACCACGTAAGGAATGTTCTCTTTGCTCTACCTGAATATTAAAACGGCGATGGAAATCATTCTTGATTAAGTTATAGTCATCCTGAGAAAATCCATCTAGTTGGATAACACCTTGATTTTTGGTATTTATCTTCAAGTCGTAACCCCTGCAGCCCCTACTCCATTGGACGGTAGATAATTCTGTGGCTGGTAATAAAAATGGTTTTCTTGCCTGATTTGCTGCAGAGCCACCACTGGTACTAATTTTCCACCCTAACCCAGAATCAGCAATACGGAATCTACCGCTAAATTTAGATTGGTTCAAGTAAATTCTATCAAAGTCGGTACTCATAATTCTTGTTCAACAATACTAGATTGTTCTTTCACTTGTTAACGGTATTTCCTTCTTGTTCTTACCACCGATTCAACATCTAGCTACTCTCATACTATGTATATCTCTGACATTCGCGTTAACATTTCACCAGTTTAACGATTCGTTTCGCGTTGAGCCGGGTTATACAATCGTTCTTCGCGATGATAATAACAATAACTCCAAGAAAAGTAAGCTTTTTCTATATATATATATATCATAAGTATCTTGGTATGTATTCGTGAGCCAATTACTTACAAGGCGCTTTGAACCCCCTTCAAAAACTCACATAGGCCTACTGCACCAGGATCTTCCACTTGAGATGAATCGCCGACATACGAAGCTCTGCCAAATTTGGCCTCGAATGTAGCAGTGGATTTAGCACCTTCCTCTGCAGCTTTTACCGCCTTATTGAAATCCTTAGATGCAGTAAATTCTTTAACGAATGGTTCTAAAGCATCAATCATGGTGGATGATCCCTTCCTTGCCTTTGTATATTTGTATAAAGTATCCAATGCAATTCCGAGTGACTTAGCCACAATTTCCTTAGTGACGGGTTCATCCTTTGATTTACAAACCTGAATTAATCCGTGTGAAAAACCCGACAAAAGAATAGAATATAAACCACCAGAAGTACCTCCCATTGAGCCTTCAATGAAATCTGAAATTTGGGCAACCGCCTGAGATAATGAGTCCTTCGACAGCTTGTCAAGGTTTTCGGTGATGCCTTTAACTCCTGCCACTAAAGTGTAACCACAATCACCATCACCAACTTGATTGTCTAGTTCCGTAATGTGCGGTTCGCTCTTGATAACTTGTTCAGCACCACTCTTCATCCACTCAGCAAACTTGTCAAAGTCATAAGTACCGACGGCCTTTGCTGTTACTTCATTATGTAACAAGTCATCGTTAACAGATGGGGCAGAAGTCTTTTCAAAATCTGCAATTGGCCAGCCCGGTGCGTTCGTAAATGCGTTCAACAAGTCTAGTACTGATTTGATCTCCTCAAAATCAGATTGCAAAGCCTTTGTAGCCTTAGTGGCGTTTAGTAATGTGATACTGAACCCATTACCATTGAAGGAGGTCATCAATGTGCCAGCAATTGTTTGAACCGGGGTTATGTTGTAATTTTCCTTTAAGAAATCCGTAGTTTTGGAAGTGATAGAACTAATAACAAAATTAGAAACACCGCCGAGATTGTTAACTAACAAGACAACTTCATCATCTTCATCAAACTTTACAAAAGCTCTATCCTTATCGTTTGGATCCAATAGTTTTGGTAGCATATACTTGGAGATCAAGTCTTCGGTAGAAGGAATAGGGTCTAAAACTTTCACACCAGGTTCGTTATGAATACCCATACCCAATTCCATTTGTTTTTCGTTTAATTCACTTTCGAATTTCCTGCCAGGAACTTTACAATGGTCTAAAGAAGATCCAATGGTCACCAAATTGTCGTTGATAATTTTAGCCACTTTAGCTGTACCGTCTAAGCCATACTTACTAGAATATTCTTCTGCGAAGGCACCTACAATCTTATGAACCAAAACGGTACCTGCCAATGCTCTTCTACCAACCATACCACCCTTTTCTCTGCCAACTGCAACATCATCACCTATGACAGCGACGCGGCAGTTAATACCCAAGGCTCTTGCTCTCTCAGCGGACAGACCAAAATGCAAAACATCACCTGTGTAGTTCTTCACAATCAATAAAACGCCAGACGCATTTTCATTGACTAAACGGATTGCATTTAAAATCTGTTTTGTTGAAGGGGATGCAAAAATTTCGCCAACCACGGCGCCACTCAACATACCCTTACCAATGAAACCGGCGTGTGTAGGTTCATGTCCACTACCACCACCAGAAATTAGTGCGATCTTGTCGGAATCGGTCTTTCTGAAGAGAATTTTTTCTTCAGGGACCAGAGTAATGGAGGGGTTAGCAAGGGCAAACCCTTTGAGACTTGAATTGACTGGATCTGTGACTTCAAACGATTTAGCGGACATTTAAAATTTAGTCTTAGATATAGAATGTAATCTTATTCCTTGATGTGTTCGTTTACAGTTGCTACAAATGGTGACTACTTGTAGCGAAGTTGAAGTGATTTTCTCCTTATATATTTATTCATCAGTTAGTTCGACAGACGCTCGCGAGGTGGCCACTCTTTCAAAATGACGCAATTGGGAGTGGTTTGATCTTTCTCCCTTAGAAGCCAAATTGGCAAGCACTCACTCCGGGCCAGATTTACACCATGTTTGTAGCGCATTTGAATCAGGAAATGCATTATATTTCACTCTCTCGTCTAGCGAGTCTTAATGTTCATGACGGGGGAGCTTTATGCCTTGTTTTTTATCACAGCGCCAGACAATTGACAGTAACAAGTAAAGGCAAAAAACCCTTGAATAGCACCAGAGGTGTTTACTGATTGCTTTTAAAGTACGTATAAAACTGTAAAATATAGATTAAATTCGACCGCCATAACTTTAGAGTTGAAATTGGGAAGCCGTATATTGCCATTTCAGCCATGCTTCTATGGTTCCTAATGGAAGCATGAATGACATACGCAATTTAATGAGCTTGAAAAGGGCGTAATTGACAAGCCAGATTTGAATCTAATCCCTTGAAAAATTATCTGCAACTAGTAAAAAAATCTCTAAAAGATATATAATTGAGTCGCCTAGAGACCTCATTCATCATGATATTTGACACCTTAATTTTGATAGTAGCGGTTCAGTCATTGAGAAGATAGTGAACTGGGGCTAATTACGTACGTCAAAGACAACACGTTGGCAAAGGTAAGAAGAACGTAGTGCGTATCATGCTTACGGTGAATTTCACCCTTTTTTTCTGTTATTCGTGCTGATCCACGGGGTATTCAATTGAAGATATTATCTTTATCATCATATCGATAAGCGTCTGGGAGAAGCAACTGGTCAAACGTTTTCAAAAACCATTCTTTAAACAACAAACCGATCAATGTTCTTGATCAGCTTATCAATCTATCCGATCTCCTGCGTTCAGCGTGACCGCCACACTTATGTCTAGATAATTCAACTTCCAGTTGCTAATTTCCCGCTAAAGTATCTTATGTTTACCATCACTGTAGCCGCTCTATCATATGCAACACTTCCATACTCATTTTCGGAATAAGAAGCAACTATCATCTAACGACTAGTATTTATATTACTGGTATATTACCATATTGGGTATAAGACGGTCAAATAAATATTGAGAAACAGTCACCAATTTTAATGGAAATTGAAATGAAAGGGTTGATAATGTGCTAGGAAAATGAACGAGAACATACAAAATGAAAGAAGAAATAATAATATTCCTACACAGAAATATCGGTTCTCTATTGTGGATTTTCATGTTCTCGAGGAGAACCTCTAGTAAATTCTGTGTATCTGGTATCACAGCGTTTGACAACTAAAGAATTTAAACAATTATCTCATTCTTCATCCATCACTCAATCATATATATTAACCCCGGAAAAGTGCATTTTTGGTTTCTAATAACATTTGTATTAGAAATATTTGTTTACCCAACAATTCAAGAAATTTAGCTCGCGTGGCGTAATGGCAACGCGTCTGACTTCTAATCAGAAGATTATGGGTTCGACCCCCATCGTGAGTGCTTTGTTTCTTCTTTTTTGAATATGCTAATTCTAAATTTATAGGAAGAGTTGGATTTTCCTTTAGTTAGTTGTACTCTTGAAGTCCATTTTCTTTTTATACGTACATTAGATCGATCTCGCGATCATGGCTTCAATGTCTAAAAATATAGCGTAGTAACATACTGAAAAGAGAAGCAGAGAAAAAATAATCATAGAAGTGTTAGGACATTTGAGGGAACATATTTCAACAATAAACATAATCATTGAGTAAAATGGAGCTGATACTAAACAGCCTCATTTCTGATGATTTAACAGAGGAACAAAAACGGTTAAGTCTTGATTTCCTACAGGATATCCTACAATCTAACACGAAAGACTATGAAAGTTATTTTTCATCTAGGGCTGTTCCTGGTAGCATAACCGAAGACATAGCAGAAATTGATGCTGAATTATCTGCCCTTGATAGAAAGATAAGGAAATCACTACTAGATAATAAGTCTCAGATTATCGGAAATATTCTTGAAAACGATGATAGGGCTCAATTGGATGATATAGCCAAGTCTTTGGAGCAATTATGGGAATTGGATACTAATATTAATAAGGCAGCCGATCGAAACGTTACAAATGACGATATAAACAATGAAAGCGTTTCTATTGATGACTTTTTGGAAGACGATAAAGAAGACAACGACACAGGTCGCATCATGACGACTGAGAGTAACAATCTGGCAAGAAAGAGGAAGGAGGATGAGTTTCACAAGGCATTAAGTAGGTTAAGAAACAGAATTTCAACTAAAGAAGATGACAAGGACGACATTAGATCTGACACATTAGTCACTGTACTAGAAAATTTGGATAGCATTACGGATTTGATGGAACTACCATTTTTGGCCCGCACATGTATCAGAACAGGTCATTACCAGGAGGCCGTCATGCTATACACACACACTACTTCCCTGAGGTCAAGATTCCCTGGTTCAACCATTGTGGATGAAGTTTGCGAAAAAGTTTTAAACGAAATTAGTACTACCATGTTATCCGGGCTGGTAAAATTACTGTCTACTAATGTATCAGTAAACTCACTAAAGAAAATACTACAGTACTTGAATTCAATTCCACCATTCGATGGAAAGACTAATAAATCATTATTAAGTGTGTTTTTAGCCATGAGATACAAATTCATTACCGATGAAATAGCATCATATCCTTTGGACGTTGAGTCTTCTAATGAATCTTTAATTGAAATGATGGTTAAGAGGAAAATTGAAGTCCTCAGGGAACATGTCTACATGTCCTTGAATGTCTTTCTGAAAAGCTTCTTGTATGATACAAATGACTTAGAGATTCCTTTCCCAGAGGAACTAGAAAGTACTGTGCTAAGGATAAATGGGACTAACGAAGAGAAAGAAATTGAAGAAAAGGAGAAAGAAACAAAGAAGGAAGAATATCAAAAACAAGATAGCGTAGCGAACAATGAAGAAGATTTGACAGAAAATAAATCGATAGAAGATGTACAAGAGGAAGTACAAGGCAAAGTGGAAGGCGAAGATGATGGAGCAGAAAGGAAAACAGAAAATGAGATAGAAAATGAAACAGTAAACAAAACAGAAGACAAGGCTGAAAAAGGAAAAGAGGAAGAAGTAAATACCAAAGATAACAAGGCAGAAAAAGAGGAAGAAGAAATTAATAAGGTTGAGGTGACCCCAGAAGAGCCAAGCAAAAGCATAGATAACAAGGCAGAAAAAGAAGAAGAAGAAATTAATAAGGTTGAGGTGACCCCAGAGGAGCCAAGCAAAAAGATTCGGACTTCAAAAAGGGAAAACAAAATACCTACAAATGCAGTCATGTTGCAATTCGTTGATAAGTGCATAACATACGTATTAAAAGACCTCACTCGTGGGTTAAATAGCATCAAGCTAAGTGACTCCGTTTGCCTGCAGTTGGTGTACTGTTCATTCCGTCTTTGCGACCTGAATCGAAACTACCACCACCTCTTCCTAAAAAAAATCAATGACACTAGCTTGTTTACGACCGAGCAGCTCGCCCGGGCAATTGACAAGAGAGCAGAACTGGCCTCTAAATATATATACTCCTAGTATAATATTGGCTCACTATGTATTTTCAAAATGACGATCGTCCGAAATTTCCATTTTTTTATTTTTTTTTTTCACTTCTTCGCCAGCGCGAGAAGGGGGAGAAACAACAATACGAGAATGTATGTATACCTTTACAACACACTGCTGCAGTCAGAAAGGGAAAAAGGGATAATTGTACCTTACATCCTTTAGAATTGCACTTACCTTTTCCAATTGCGATACATTTCACTTTGATAGACAACTTTGCTTTTTAGCGTTACTTAATTTAATCAGTTTTCTTCTTAACAATATAGAGAGCATCATTAGCTAGCTTTGTTTATTGACATACGCAATATTGCTAGAAAGAAACTAAGTAGAGCTACGCATTGAAAGTCAAGAAAAATGACTGGCATCAAAGCTCAAGTCCATCCCCCACCTGATAGTACCCTATTTCATGAGGAGGAGAAGAAGAAAGTAGGAGGCAATTTACCTCAAAAGGTCATAAATCAACAAGAAAGGGGTTCTGATCACGCTCCATCGGGTCACCATCAATACCACCAACTGATTAACCATGACGCAAATGACACAAAGACCTCAAATTCAGTTTCTGATGTGTCTAAAGGTCAGAAAACTGCTGACTCCAACCCGGAAGGTAAGAAACAGTCATCAAAAGACATATTTGTTGCTTCCAGCGCTCAAAAAACCAATCAATTGCCCGGTCCCAACCCACAGGGAAGCATAGGAGCCGTGCCATTGGAAGATTTACGTCCGAAGGAATTCAGATCAGCACCATCTAGGAAGCCAAATAAATTCGACACTTCGATTACTAAGCCTGGCGTCTTAGACGACTTAGGCAAACTTGATGAAAAGGATATTAAGGAAAAATTTCACCCAGATTCCGACGACAAGTTATTTCCATGGCAAAATGTTGGTGAGTTCCATGCTTCAGGAAAGGGTTCGCCAAATACAAAGATGTCCAGGGTTATAAAAGCTTACATTCTGGAAAATTTTTATAACGATTGGTACTGTAATATAGCCACCGTTCTTGGAACTTGTTTCTTCTCATGGTTATTTGCTTACATTGGGTTTTCATGGTGGTCTATGATATTTATCTTCTTGGGAACTGCGACCGTTTACAACGCAGAATATACAAGATTCAACAGAAATATCAGAGATGACTTGAAAAGAGTTACAGTCGAAGAAACCTTGTCGGATCGCGTTGAATCCACTACGTGGTTGAATTCATTTTTATCAAAATTTTGGGTGATTTATATGCCAGTTTTATCTCAACAAGTCAAAGATAACGTTAACCCTCAACTGGCAGGTGTTGCTCCAGGCTACGGTATCGATGCGTTAGCTATCGATGAATTCACTCTGGGCTCTAAAGCTCCCACCATAAAAGGTATTAAATCGTACACCAAGACTGGTAAAAACACTGTTGAAATGGATTGGTCATTTGCATTCACCCCAAGCGATGTCTCGGATATGACAGCTACTGAAGCTAGGGAGAAGATCAATCCAAAAATATCTCTGGGTGTCACGTTAGGAAAAAGTTTTGTCTCTAAAACAATGCCTATTTTGGTTGAAGACATTAACGTTGCTGGTAAAATGCGTATTAAAGTTGAATTTGGTAAAGCTTTCCCAAATATCAAAATTGTTTCTTTACAACTTTTAGAACCACCTTTGATTGATTTCGCACTGAAACCAATTGGTGGTGATACTTTAGGTCTTGATGTTATGTCATTCTTGCCTGGTTTGAAGAGTTTTGTTAAAAACATTATCAACTCCAATATAGGGCCTATGCTATTCCCTCCGAACCATTTGGATATTAATGTTGAAGACATTATGGCTGCTCAATCAAAAGAAGCTATTGGTGTCCTTGCCGTAACCATTGCTTCTGCCGACTCTTTGAAAGGCTCAGATTTCATTACCAATACTGTCGATCCTTATATTGTTATGACTACCGAAGATGCTGTGCCTGGTACAGATGAAGAAGTGCGTACATCTATCAAATCAAATGTTAAAAATCCACGTTGGAACGAAACCAAATATCTATTATTAAACACCTTAGAGCAAAAGTTAAACTTAAAGTGCTTTGACTTCAATGATGTAAGAAAAGATACCGTAATTGGTGATCTTCAACTTGACTTGGCAGATTTACTACAAAACCCTGTTTTGGAAAATCAAACTGCTGAATTAAGATCCGGTACAAAATCAAAGGGTATTTTACATTATTCCTTACACTGGTTCCCTGTGAAAGAAGATAAATCAGAGGAAAAAGCAGTTGAGCGTGCCGAAGCTAAGGCCAAGGGCAAGAAAGAAGATGAAAACGAGGACACTGCTGAAAAAGAAGAAGACGAGAATGAAGAAAGTTCTCAAACTGATGTCGGGATTGCCAAGATCACTTTACAAAAGGTCAAATATCTGGATACAACCAGTTCTATGACCGGTAGCTTGAGCCCATGTGCTGAATTATTCATTGATGGACAAAAAGTAAAGAGCTATAGAACTTTGAGACGTATCAATGAGCCATCTTGGAATGAGACCATCGAAGTTTTGGTTCCATCAAAATCTAACTCTAAGTTTGTCCTAAAAATATTCGATGACAGAATGAATGGTAAGGCGCTGATCTGTGAGTATTCATCTTCTTTAGATGATATAATGACTACTTTAGACGCTGCTCAAGAGTTTGTTAAAGGCTCACCACAAGGTGACATTTATTTGGATGTTTCTTGGAAATCAATTGAAATGACCGGAGCTTTTGCCGCTGCAAACTCTGTAAGCGAACCTATTGGTTGTATTAAGCTAGACGTTAAGGATGCCATTATCAAGGGTGACTTATCCGGTGTAGGGGATGTTGATCCATATTACACCGTATCGTTGAATAGACGTGTTCTTTACAAGTCCATATATCATTCTGATACGGATCATCCCATTTTTGACAACAGCACCTACGTTCCTATCTTCTCTCCAAATCAAATTTTGACTCTCGAATTTCATGATTATCAAAAGATCGGCAAAGACCGTTTCATTGGCTCTGTACAAATTCCTACATCAAATGTTTTCAAAAAAGATCCTAAATCAGGAAAATATGTTGGGAATAATGACAAAGAAGAAATTTCAAAACTAAAATTAAAAGACCACAAACACAAAGTTACCGAAAGCATTGTCAATGTTTCAACAACATTTATCCCAATCAATCTGGTGTATTCCCCTGAGGAGTTGGTGAATGTTGAGAAACTAGAAAAGGAGTTGAAGGAAAAGAAGAAAAAATTCGAAGCTACCCAAGAAGAAAACGAGCAAGAGATGGAAAAAAATCCAAAGGAATGGGAAGTTGCCGAGATCGAAGACCCATTTGACAGCGATGAAAAAAAAATAAACAGGAAGGCCAAGTTATCTTTAAACGAGTTGATCAAGCAAAAATCTGGTATTTTGTCTATGCAAATATTGGAAGGGACTTTGAGCCCATCCTCTGCTTACCTAGAAATTTTAGCGGATGACATTTCGTACCCTGTATTCATTTGCATGAAACCATCTCAAGGTAAACTAAACTCGGAGATGGCAAATATTTTCATTAGAGATTTGAATTACAGTAAACTACATTTTAGAGTATCGAAGAAACATATTGCCAAAGATTCAGATGATGTCATATCCGAAACTTCCTATAGTACATTGAAGCTACTAAAGCAAGCTTACGAAGAGCCCATGTGGTTAAACTTCAATGGGTCTAAAATGAAGGTAAGATTTTTGTACACGCCCACTAGCGTGAAACTGCCTAGCAGTGAAAGTGTTGAAGACACTGGTTATTTGAATATAAAGCTTATTTCCGGACACGGTCTGAAGTCCGCAGATAGGAATGGCTATTCAGATCCATTTGTTCACATCTATGTCAATGGTAAAAAAGTTTTCAAATCGAACATTAAAAAGAAAACATTGGATCCCGTATGGAACGAAGATGCTAAAATACCAATCCTTTCAAGAAGTAAGAATCAAGTCATATTTAATGTTCTTGATTGGGATCGTGCAGGTGATAATGACGACTTAGGCCAAGCTTCACTTGACGTTTCCTCATTAGAAGTTGGTAAAACTTACCACTGGAATTTGAATTTAAACACACAAGGAAGTATCAGATTACAAGGTTCATTCAACCCAGAATATATCAAGCCAAGTTTTGATATCGTGAAAGGCGGTATCACTGATAAGCCGATGAAAATAGCCAGTGGTGCAGCCCATGCAACTGTTGGCATAGCTGGTACTGGTATAGGAGCAGCAACAGGAGTTGCCACTGGTGGTTTAAAGAAAGGTGGTCACCTTCTAAAATCTCTAGGTGGCAATCCAATGAAAAGAAGCAAGAGCAGCAATGGAAATGAGTCCAACGGTGCAAAAAAATCATCAGAGAAAAAATCTTTTGATAGGAGATCCCCAAGTAATTTGAATAGCACTAGTGTAACACCAAGAGCTTCACTAGACTATGATCCATCAGTACCTAACACAAGTTACGCGCCCGTTCAAAGCGCATCTCCTGCAGTCAAGCCAACTGACAACACTTCTAGCTCAAGCAACAAAAAAGATACCCCTAGTAGCAACTCTAGAGGACATTCTCGTGCAAGCAGTTTTGCGCGTACTTTAGCTCCTCATGGCACTTACAATGGTTTTATTACCGTGGTTGCTGCGGAAAACGTTGCCAAGCATGTTCAAATTAAGATCTCTTTAACTCAAGGTGGTAGACTAAAACACATATACAAAACGAAAAGCCAAAAAGCTAATAATGATGGTGTTGCCGTATTTGATGAAGAGTGCTCGTTCAAGGCTTCTCCCGAAGCCAATTTGGTACTGGGTGCAATTTCCCATCAAAGACTATCGAGGGACAAAGATCTTGGTATTGCTCAAATAAACTTGGGTGACCCTCAAATTCAACAAGATGGTCAAATTTCTGTAAAATTAGGAGACGGTCATCTGATTGTAAAAATTAATTACGGTAAAGACAAGAATAGTCAGGTACCTCCCGTGCCAGAAGTTCCTCAAGAATACACGCAGTAATAAACAGTGAAAACTATTCTTTTATACGCTCAGTAAGGGCACATTTGGTGTGTTGACAGGTGTCTTTTCTGTGTTTGTTATAATTTTGCGCTATTATTATATAACGTTATATTTACTATAATATATTACAACATATATTACAACATATTTCAACGCTCTCCTGTTAGCTGCTTAGGGAGAAGAAAGAAATGTGAAGACTGCTATTAAATCCGTACATTATTAAAATGTATGAACTTGTTATATTTTTCTTCAGTTTTTTCCTTAACCAGATTCGAGAAGCGGCCCGCCTAGACCATTGCGGTTGCGGCTAAAGCGTTCTGGACACGGCTTCTCCGCTGGGCGGACAACAGAAGCGAGAGACACGTTTCCCGTCCAGGAGGACTCACCGGATTTGTCCAGTTTCCCACTGGAGTGTGCTTTGCTCCTTTTGCAAAATTTCGTTGGTATCGAGGTTATCGAATGGAAGGGTTACATGAATAGATTAAATGTACTACTCATTAAAGATTGAATATCATTTTTACATTAGGCGAAACAACAAAGTAATAGCCATCCAACGAAATGAGTGCCCAAAAAGTATGTTCCTACATGTTAATTTTGAGGGGGAGATGTCAATTTACGTTCACGAAGGCATAAGTTTTGAAATTTGATATGATGCCATCAATCTCAGACATATCCATACAAGAAAAAAATAAGATCAGGACGTCAAACAAAATAATACAATGAAAACTGATTAATGACGTTATACAGTGTACAGTGAGGATAAATGATTAAGGCAGTATACCTTTCAACACAATGTTAATACTATGAGTGAGAAGGTGAGCAAAGCAATAAGGTATATCGACCCTAGCTCATGATTATTTAGTTTCCAAACAAAGGCCCACATTACAGTTTCAAATCGTTAGGTATAATCTCTCCCTATAAAAATTTATCACCATTCGCAAATCAAGAATACTAACATTAGTCGTTTGATATTTCTTTTTTCCATTTAGGCTCCAAAGTGGTATCCATCCGAAGACGTCGCTGCTCTAAAGAAGACCAGAAAGGCTGCTCGCCCACAAAAGTTGCGTGCCTCTCTAGTTCCAGGTACCGTCTTGATCTTACTAGCTGGTCGTTTCAGAGGTAAGAGAGTTGTTTACTTGAAGCATCTAGAAGACAACACTTTGTTGATTTCTGGTCCATTCAAGGTCAATGGTGTTCCTTTGAGAAGAGTCAATGCTCGTTACGTCATTGCTACCTCTACTAAGGTTTCTGTCGAAGGTGTCAACGTTGAAAAATTCAATGTCGAATACTTTGCTAAGGAAAAATTGACTAAGAAGGAAAAGAAGGAAGCTAACTTGTTCCCAGAACAACAAAACAAGGAAATCAAGGCTGAACGTGTTGAAGACCAAAAGGTTGTCGACAAGGCTTTGATTGCTGAAATCAAGAAGACTCCATTATTGAAGCAATACTTGTCTGCTTCTTTCTCTTTGAAGAACGGTGACAAGCCACACATGTTGAAATTTTAAATATAATTATTTTAACGAACTTCTATAATAATATATATGCAGGTAAAATTATAATTTAACTACAGTTTCATAAGTGCATTTGTATTGAGCATTGGTTTTTTATTCGCATATTTATATCTTCATTGCGGCAATCACCCAGAGAAAGGGCGTGAAAAGAAAAAGGAATACATTATTTCAAGTTCCTTTGATCTTTCCTATAATGTAGACTTTCTTGGCGCAAGACTTGGATGCATCATACAAAATACAAATTGTCGCTCTGCTGTAAGCTTTGTGATGTTATATTTGATCGTATGGTGAGGAAAAACAATACACCTCATGTTATATAATGATCGTTGTTTTAGGTGAGATGTGGAAATAGAAGAGAGATTTTTAAATAAAAAGTAAATGGTTTTAAACGTTGGCAATAACAAGGCCTGCTCACAGCAAATAAAACAATAAGAACAGGAACGGGAATAGAACAGGAACGGGAATAGAACAAAGATAAGAAAATTGAAAGTAGAAAAGACAAATAGTGAGAAACAAAATGCAAGAGAAAATGCATCGCTTGAGCCCAATGTTCCTACCAATATTAAGGGGATTTCAGGTATCAAAGTCGCATTGACGTATAAAATACTCCAAAAAATGCGCTCTGTTTACTTTGTTATCTATGAAATGAGGAAAATGCAACCGGTGAGTGTAAAAGCATCCTGCAGGAATTTGTTACAACTTCATCTCAGTTACCAACATAGCCAACGGACGTCGATATTGTCCTTTACCCCACTGGTAGTGAAATACTTTCGAGTAAATGTCAGGACGTTAGAAATCATCCGAGTCATGCTTCGACTCCATGTATTTTTATTCTCTAAGTGTGCTTTGGAGTTTCCCTGCGAGTTCTCACAGAATTGGCTTTACTGCCAAAAGTTGAAGACAACATAGTCATTGGCTTCGTAAAAAGATCTTCATTATTTAAAGCAAGCAATGATCAATTCTAAGACGGGTTAACAAAATATGGACAGAGCATCTTCAAGCAAAACTAATGCGGCAATGTTAAGCTCACATATATTCGAACGGCAATAACATCGATAATACGGTTATAGCCACCAACTCTGCATTATAGAAATGAGAAAAGCGCCATAGCTATTATTTAACGTAAATTACCAGAAGTCCTTGAGCAGACGATTGAGCATTGAATAAAAAATAAAATTCTTGTAATTCTTGGAAGGAAGAACGACACAAATAGATAAATGGCGTATTTTCTGAGCAATGAACTGTGTTCCATCAAGAACATTTTATCGCGCAGCATAGGCACTTAAAAAAACAAACCTTTGTGCCAGTATTTGAATGAAAACACTTTGGTTGAAATGTATTGTGAAATTAATCATCGAGCACTTTACGGTTGGTAACGACACATTACTGACGTTCTTTCGCCGATTTGTTACTTTAATATATTGTACAAAAATGCATCAAAGAACATAAAAGAGAGCGATCGCACAATCAAACTTCTTTTGGAAATAATCTGTCATCAATGCTCCAAACATTCTACTATCACCTGTTCATGATATTATGGGGAGAATATGCCAAATGTATATGACACATCGCATACTTTCTACCTTTTTCAACTGGCTTGCTTCCTCTACCTTTCACCAAAATCTGGATTGCATCTACATCTATATAGTCAAAACCGGCAAGAACAGAGATTATGATACATGCTTCATGTTCCATTGATTAGAATCCACTAGTATTAGCTCGCTGTTCAATTTTCAGCCCTCTACGGACTGTCGTCATTCCTAAAGGACGGCAAAATTTAAAAGTGAAGGTAAAATTTTTAAATTCGAAAAAAGAGCCTACTAACACGTTTCTATATAATACATAATTGTGTGAAAGTTCATACATAATTGAAAGCAAGCATCCAACCAGCCCAATATGTCTGATTTGTTACCACTAGCTACCTACAGTTTGAATGTTGAACCTTATACCCCGGTTCCAGCAATCGACGTCACGATGCCCATCACCGTTCGTATTACTATGGCTGCTTTGAACCCGGAAGCCATCGATGAAGAGAACAAACCATCGACTTTAAGAATTATCAAAAGAAACCCGGACTTTGAAGAAGATGATTTTTTAGGTGGTGATTTTGATGAAGACGAAATAGACGAAGAATCCTCTGAGGAAGAAGAAGAGGAAAAAACCCAAAAGAAAAAGAAGAGTAAAGGCAAGAAGGCTGAAAGTGAAAGTGAGGATGATGAAGAAGATGATGACGAGGACGATGAGTTCCAAGAATCCGTCCTTTTGACTTTATCCCCGGAAGCCCAATACCAACAATCTTTGGACTTGACCATTACTCCAGAAGAAGAAGTCCAATTCATTGTCACTGGTTCTTACGCTATCTCCTTGAGCGGTAACTATGTTAAGCATCCATTTGATACTCCAATGGGAGTCGAAGGTGAAGACGAAGATGAAGACGCTGACATCTATGACAGTGAAGACTACGACTTGACCCCAGATGAGGATGAAATTATTGGCGACGACATGGACGACTTGGATGACGAAGAGGAAGAAGAAGTTCGTATTGAAGAAGTCCAAGAAGAAGATGAAGAAGATAATGATGGAGAAGAAGAACAAGAAGAAGAAGAACAAAAAGAAGAAGTTAAGCCAGAACCTAAGAAAAGCAAAAAGGAAAAAAAGAGAAAGCACGAAGAGAAAGAAGAAGAAAAGAAAGCTAAAAAAGTAAAGAAGGTCGAATTCAAGAAGGACTTAGAGGAGGGTCCAACAAAACCCAAAAGCAAAAAGGAACAAGATAAGCATAAACCAAAGAGTAAGGTTTTGGAAGGCGGCATAGTAATCGAAGACCGTACTATCGGTAATGGCCCACAGGCTAAGAGAGGTGCCAGAGTAGGCATGAGGTACATTGGTAAGTTAAAGAACGGTAAAGTTTTCGACAAGAACACCAGTGGTAAACCATTTGCATTCAAACTTGGCCGTGGTGAAGTTATCAAAGGCTGGGACATTGGTGTTGCCGGTATGTCTGTTGGTGGCGAACGTAGAATCATCATTCCAGCACCATATGCCTACGGGAAGCAAGCTCTGCCAGGTATTCCTGCCAATTCCGAACTGACATTCGACGTTAAATTGGTTTCTATGAAAAACTAGTACACGCGCTCGTACGGATAGATGTTTATATATATTATTCTTTTTACATAATATTGTAACCTTCTGTATGTAAATCCGAAAACATTCTATTTCTTTTTAGTATCTATTGCTCTTTATAAGCTTTTCATTTTACTTTTCTCCGCGGATGATACAAATAAAGAAGCTGTGTTGTATAGAAAGAAATATATGGCGGCAAAAAAAGCGTTATCTTCTTTCTGTTCCTATTTCACTGAGTGCTACTGGATGGTCGTCAAGAAAGGTGAAGAAATCTTCAAAGCAATAAGAATTCAGACATTGACGTTAAATTAGATTATCGCCGCAGCTGTAATTGCGGTTATGGCCTCTAGTATTTAGTTCGATGTTAATGAAATAAAGCGCAAGCTGACTGTGAACGATAACCGCCAGGAAGGCTAGACACAGCTCTTCAGCTAAACAGTAGCCGGAACACATATACATTAAGGAACATTAGAAATAAGGCTCTCGTTGATCATCCTTGTAACTGAAAATTAGAACCGTTAAACGCTGCTGATTGATGGATTCCAGCCGTTCTCTTCCAACCCCTTTTACCCCGATTGTTCGTCCACTATCATGACTTATTATCCACTAAAGTGGTGTTGGCTGCACATTCGGGTGATGGTAGTATGGTGAGCACATGCTTTAAGTCCGAGAAACTAAGCTACCAAACGGAATTTCAAAGGGCCCCATTTTTATCGGGTGGACTAAGGGAAAGAAAAGCCTTCTGGAGAAGAGTTGGAAGACCTCAGCGTAGTGCGAAGAAAACGCAGTGCGAGTCTCTACGCCCGCTCGTTTAAAACTCTATAGAACGTCCGAAAGAAAGGTCCGTACTAGCTATAGGATCTCTACTTTACCTATTATTATCGCTAGGTGATAGCTTATAAAACAATTCATCGGTTTCTTCCTCATTTTTCCTGTATCTTTTCGGCTATGAAAAGCTGTTGTTCGATAAATCCAGGCAAAGATTTTTGAAAGTTTAAAAGATCGAATTTTCAAAGGCATTCCTTTAAAAAAGACAACTTGAAAGAGCTATATTCGTCTTCGGTTTTTTGATTTTTATTAACTTATTTTTTTCTTCTTTCTACCCAATTCTAGTCAGGAAAAGACTAAGGGCTGGAACATAGTGTATCATTGTCTAATTGTTGATACAAAGTAGATAAATACATAAAACAAGCATGCCGCTGCTATTCAAGGGACTGAAACAGATGGCAAAGCCAATTGCCTATGTTTCAAGATTTTCGGCGAAACGACCAATTCATATAATACTTTTTTCTCTAATCATATCCGCATTCGCTTATCTATCCGTCATTCAGTATTACTTCAATGGTTGGCAACTAGATTCAAATAGTGTTTTTGAAACTGCTCCAAATAAAGACTCCAACACTCTATTTCAAGAATGTTCCCATTACTACAGAGATTCCTCTCTAGATGGTTGGGTATCAATCACCGCGCATGAAGCTAGTGAGTTACCAGCCCCACACCATTACTATCTATTAAACCTGAACTTCAATAGTCCTAATGAAACTGACTCCATTCCAGAACTAGCTAACACGGTTTTTGAGAAAGATAATACAAAATATATTCTGCAAGAAGATCTCAGCGTTTCCAAAGAAATTTCTTCTACTGATGGAACGAAATGGAGGTTAAGAAGTGACAGAAAAAGTCTTTTCGACGTAAAGACGTTAGCATATTCTCTCTACGATGTATTTTCAGAAAATGTAACCCAAGCAGACCCGTTTGACGTCCTTATTATGGTTACTGCCTACCTAATGATGTTCTACACCATATTCGGCCTCTTCAATGACATGAGGAAGACCGGGTCAAATTTTTGGTTGAGCGCCTCTACAGTGGTCAATTCTGCATCATCACTTTTCTTAGCATTGTATGTCACCCAATGTATTCTAGGCAAAGAAGTTTCCGCATTAACTCTTTTTGAAGGTTTGCCTTTCATTGTAGTTGTTGTTGGTTTCAAGCACAAAATCAAGATTGCCCAGTATGCCCTGGAGAAATTTGAAAGAGTCGGTTTATCTAAAAGGATTACTACCGATGAAATCGTTTTTGAATCCGTGAGCGAAGAGGGTGGTCGTTTGATTCAAGACCATTTGCTTTGTATTTTTGCCTTTATCGGATGCTCTATGTATGCTCACCAATTGAAGACTTTGACAAACTTCTGCATATTATCAGCATTTATCCTAATTTTTGAATTGATTTTAACTCCTACATTTTATTCTGCTATCTTAGCGCTTAGACTGGAAATGAATGTTATCCACAGATCTACTATTATCAAGCAAACATTAGAAGAAGACGGTGTTGTTCCATCTACAGCAAGAATCATTTCTAAAGCAGAAAAGAAATCCGTATCTTCTTTCTTAAATCTCAGTGTGGTTGTCATTATCATGAAACTCTCTGTCATACTGTTGTTCGTCTTCATCAACTTTTATAACTTTGGTGCAAATTGGGTCAATGATGCCTTCAATTCATTGTACTTCGATAAGGAACGTGTTTCTCTACCAGATTTTATTACCTCGAATGCCTCTGAAAACTTTAAAGAGCAAGCTATTGTTAGTGTCACGCCATTATTATATTACAAACCCATTAAGTCCTACCAACGCATTGAGGATATGGTTCTTCTATTGCTTCGTAATGTCAGTGTTGCCATTCGTGATAGGTTCGTCAGTAAATTAGTTCTTTCCGCCTTAGTATGCAGTGCTGTCATCAATGTGTATTTATTAAATGCTGCTAGAATTCATACCAGTTATACTGCAGACCAATTGGTGAAGACTGAAGTCACCAAGAAGTCTTTTACTGCTCCTGTACAAAAGGCTTCTACACCAGTTTTAACCAATAAAACAGTCATTTCTGGATCGAAAGTCAAAAGTTTATCATCTGCGCAATCGAGCTCATCAGGACCTTCATCATCTAGTGAGGAAGATGATTCCCGCGATATTGAAAGCTTGGATAAGAAAATACGTCCTTTAGAAGAATTAGAAGCATTATTAAGTAGTGGAAATACAAAACAATTGAAGAACAAAGAGGTCGCTGCCTTGGTTATTCACGGTAAGTTACCTTTGTACGCTTTGGAGAAAAAATTAGGTGATACTACGAGAGCGGTTGCGGTACGTAGGAAGGCTCTTTCAATTTTGGCAGAAGCTCCTGTATTAGCATCTGATCGTTTACCATATAAAAATTATGACTACGACCGCGTATTTGGCGCTTGTTGTGAAAATGTTATAGGTTACATGCCTTTGCCCGTTGGTGTTATAGGCCCCTTGGTTATCGATGGTACATCTTATCATATACCAATGGCAACTACAGAGGGTTGTTTGGTAGCTTCTGCCATGCGTGGCTGTAAGGCAATCAATGCTGGCGGTGGTGCAACAACTGTTTTAACTAAGGATGGTATGACAAGAGGCCCAGTAGTCCGTTTCCCAACTTTGAAAAGATCTGGTGCCTGTAAGATATGGTTAGACTCAGAAGAGGGACAAAACGCAATTAAAAAAGCTTTTAACTCTACATCAAGATTTGCACGTCTGCAACATATTCAAACTTGTCTAGCAGGAGATTTACTCTTCATGAGATTTAGAACAACTACTGGTGACGCAATGGGTATGAATATGATTTCTAAGGGTGTCGAATACTCATTAAAGCAAATGGTAGAAGAGTATGGCTGGGAAGATATGGAGGTTGTCTCCGTTTCTGGTAACTACTGTACCGACAAAAAACCAGCTGCCATCAACTGGATCGAAGGTCGTGGTAAGAGTGTCGTCGCAGAAGCTACTATTCCTGGTGATGTTGTCAGAAAAGTGTTAAAAAGTGATGTTTCCGCATTGGTTGAGTTGAACATTGCTAAGAATTTGGTTGGATCTGCAATGGCTGGGTCTGTTGGTGGATTTAACGCACATGCAGCTAATTTAGTGACAGCTGTTTTCTTGGCATTAGGACAAGATCCTGCACAAAATGTCGAAAGTTCCAACTGTATAACATTGATGAAAGAAGTGGACGGTGATTTGAGAATTTCCGTATCCATGCCATCCATCGAAGTAGGTACCATCGGTGGTGGTACTGTTCTAGAACCACAAGGTGCCATGTTGGACTTATTAGGTGTAAGAGGCCCACATGCTACCGCTCCTGGTACCAACGCACGTCAATTAGCAAGAATAGTTGCCTGTGCCGTCTTGGCAGGTGAATTATCCTTATGTGCTGCCCTAGCAGCCGGCCATTTGGTTCAAAGTCATATGACCCACAACAGGAAACCTGCTGAACCAACAAAACCTAACAATTTGGACGCCACTGATATAAATCGTTTGAAAGATGGGTCCGTCACCTGCATTAAATCCTAAACTTAGTCATACGTCATTGGTATTCTCTTGAAAAAGAAGCACAACAGCACCATGTGTTACGTAAAATATTTACTTTATAGTTTGTACGTCATAATTTCTTCCATATTACAAGTTCGTGCATATATAGAAAGAATTCTGTTGTTGTAATTGTCATAACTATTGAGCTTTACCTGAAAATTCAACGAAAAAAACTCAAAAACCACATGCTTCTCTTGAGTCATGCGGTTCCTTTCCCTTATGAGTGAAAATCTTCCTTTTTTAGTTATGTACGCCATCCGATAAATGTAGGAGCAATGAAGCGGAAAGTCAATTTTTTCATACAGTATACATTAATATCTAGTGTGTATTGACTGTGATCGGGAAGATCTTCAGGGTTGAATTACAACATGGACACGCAGATTGCAATAACTGGCGTTGCCGTCGGGAAAGAAATCAATAATAATAATTCAAAGACCGACCAAAAAGTTTCTTTGCCGAAGGCGGATGTCCCATGCATAGATAAGGCCACACAAACTATTATAGAAGGATGCTCCAAAGATGACCCTAGGCTCTCGTATCCTACAAAACTAGAGACTACTGAAAAGGGGAAGACCAAAAGAAACTCATTTGCTTGTGTATGCTGCCATTCCTTGAAGCAAAAATGTGAGCCTTCTGATGTTAACGATATTTATAGGAAACCTTGTCGAAGGTGTCTGAAACACAAGAAGCTGTGCAAGTTTGATCTTTCAAAAAGGACAAGGAAGAGAAAGCCTAGATCAAGGTCACCCACATCTTTTGAATCGCCGATGGTGAATGTCTCTACTAAAAGCAAAGGCCCAACAGATTCTGAAGAATCTAGCTTGAAGGATGGTACATCTTACCTCGCCAGTTTCCCTTCTGACCCAAACGCTAAACAATTTCCAAACTCTCGGACAGTCTTACCTGGACTTCAACAAAGTTTATCCGATCTTTGGTCAACTTTAAGCCAACCACCCTCATATGGAGCAAGAGAGGCCGAAACCACATCTACCGGAGAGATAACCACCAATAATCATACAAAATCCAATGGCAGTGTGCCCACAAATCCAGCAGTTTTAGCATCTAACGATGAGCATACTAATATTAGTGATGCGCCAGTTATATACAGTACCTACAACTCCCCCGTACCGATTTCATCTGCGCCTACCAGCATTAACAGCGAAGCACTGTTCAAACATAGACCTAAAATTGTGGGTGATGAGGAAACACAGAACGTCAAAGTGAAAAGACAAAAGAAATCATACTCTAGACATATGACACGGTCGTTCAGGAAGCAGCTACAATCACTGATTATTTCTCAAAAAGGTAAAATTAGAGATATTTCGATGAAGCTTGACACTTGGTCAAAGCAGTGGAATGACCTTGTTGAAAAGAGCATGTTTTTGCCAACCATTGCAGATCCTGTGTCAGTGGGAATCATATCTCATGAAGAAGCGACGCTTCGCTTACATCTTTATAAAACCGAGATTTCATATTTGTCAAAATTACCATTCATAAAGGTCGAAGAGAATGTTAGTGTCGATGAATTAAGAAAGAAGAAACCTATTTTATTCTCCGTCATTATGTCATGTGTTTCAATTGTACTAACACCCAAACAAACCACCAGAGGAACTATTATGAAGCTTGATAGTTTTGTACTAAACTTAATTACAAATCAGATTTTCAAGGCTAATAATAAATCTATCGAAATCATCGAATCACTGTCTACATTATGTCTATGGTATAATTTTTTTGAATGGTCAAGTAAAACGAGATACCATATATTTAATTACATCTGTTGCTGTTTAACTAGAGATTTGGGGCCTACCTATGTCAATCGATCCTTTGGTATGTTTAGTGACGAGGATCCAAAGAGATTCAAGTCACCTTTGGAACTTTACAGTAATGGCGCCAGTTTAACTTTATTGGTATACATTTCCGCACTCAATATTTCAATTTTTCTACGTCAATCAATACAAGCTCGTTGGAGTCACGTCACGGAAAAGGCCTGCGAGGATTTAGTTAAAGAGACGAAAAAATCGCGACATTATGACAACGATAAACTATTACTTGATTCAGCTGATGATCCCATCTTAGTTCAATTTGCTAAAATGAACCACGTCTTGGAAAATATTCACACACACCTACATGAGAGAGATCTGAATGATGACGAGTTTGATGATCCTATTTTTACTAAAAAGTATCTTAATAAACTAATGGAAAAATACCACAAGCAATTGCAAGAGATTTTCACTAAACTTGACAGAAACAGGCCAAGAGTGATTGCATTTTATTACTCTGTAGAAGCTTATTTATACCAGTATAAACTTGCAGTATTCATCGGGGAAATGTCGCATACCATAAACGAAAAAGTCGAATTGCCCAGAGAAATAATGGATGATTTTGTTAAATGCTATCATTGCTGTAAATCTGCCCTTGAGGAATTTTCCAAGTTGGAGCCAATTTTAATTACCTCATTACCTTTATTTCATACTTCCAGGATCATATATACCGTTGGTATGCTCTTATTAAAGCTGCGCTATTCCGTAGTCGCTATTCCTTCGTTTCACGATTTAATGCCCCTTACAGATGATGCTATTGCCTTGGTAATAGGGGTGAACAATCTTTTAGAAAAAACATCAGAGTTGTATCCCTTCAACAACTCTCTTTACAAATTTAGGTATGTTATTGCGTTATTTTGTCAAACCTACGCAAACAAAGTTATTGATGTTGCTGATCGCTACAATGCAGAAAGGGAGAAACTAAAGGAAAAGCAGGTCATAGACGAAGTAAGCAATGGCCACGATGGTACGAAGCCAATAAATGCATATGTAACCGAGTCACAAAAGATGCCAACAGAAGAAGATCCAATTATCGACAATAATACAAACCAAAACATAACCGCTGTACCTGATGAAATGCTGCCAGTATACTCAAGAGTTCGTGACGATACTGCCGCAATGAACCTGAATATTAACAGTACTTCATATATGAATGAATCCCCACATGAACACCGAGAGAGTATGACAGGCACAACTCTATTACCACCACCATTTATTTCTAATGGTGTGACTAACTCTGCTGACTCAACTAATATAAAACCATCACCTAGTTCATCGGTAGACAACTTGAACGATTATTTGACGGATATAAACTCCTTAGCATGGGGCGTTAATTCATTAAATGACGAGTTTTGGACAGACCTTTTCATGAATGATATTTGAGCCCCCACAACAAAAATTATGACCCAAACCAGATCCGAGTTTGTATTAACAAACAAAGTTTAAAATATGTAAAACTAATTAATTTATCCTTAGGTATATATACGATGAATGCAATTCAATTCATCGCTTCTATTTATTTTAGGTTTTTCTTCTGCTCATGGTTCGTGCTCACTGATTAACCATTGGTGCTAGAAATGACTCGAGAACGGATATAAAGTTTCTATTGGTGATCTTTCTTGTCCCTTGACCTCTCATTTCATTTTCGTTTTCAGCGAAATCGTACGGTGATAATAAGTTGTTGCTCACGTATTTGACATAAATATGGCTGTAAATATACTGTAAAACCTGAGTGTAAGACTGCTGTTTAAAGTCGGACAATAGAACAAACCATAGCCCTGAAGCTGTACAGTATGTGTGGACTCTATACTTTCCTGTAGATATACTCCGTATGTCATTTTTAACAGACCCTTTGGAGAGCTTTTGTGTAATGGAGCGTAACGAAAATATCATACCATACAGAAGTTTTGCATCTTCTTCATTCTGTTTGGAGTTTATTGTACCACTTGCGCTATTGGACGCCAATGTCCATTCTCTATCAAATATGCAGTTACAATGCCTATCAAAGATCCAAAATGAATATATCCCCATGCTCCACTGATTTATGATTTATATCAAAAGCAGATTATCTTACGATAGTTCTGTATTTTTTTTTTTGTATTTTTTCTGTAATGTATGTTGGAACTCAATTGTCGAAAATATAAGATCCGGAAATTCTTCAACACTAGTCAATAGTAAAGGACAACATTTCGACTGAGGCAAACCAGAATAAAAGTTGGTTGATTTTTTATGAGCCAGCGAGTCTATATAAAATAAAACACTATAAACAGATATAATTCGTAGACATAGAGATAACGCATACCTTATATGCTAGAAATATGAGAGACCTTAGCTTCATATAAGCCTTCATAACTCACCAGCTTCTTCGATAACGATTTCAGCTCTTGGTTTACCAGAAGCAGTACCGTATGATTCGATTGCTTTGACAATGTCCATACCTTTGGTTACCTCACCAAAGACAACGTGTTTTCCATCCAACCATGGACAAGGCACAGTGGTAATGAAGAATTGAGAACCGTTAGTGTTTGGTCCAGCATTTGCCATAGATAACAAACCTGCCTTGTCATGCTTTTTGACAAAATTTTCGTCAGCGAACTTGGAACCGTAAATGGATTTGCCCCCAAAACCGTTAGTCAAATCAGTGTCACCACCTTGGATCATGAAGTCTGGGATGATTCTGTGGAAAGGGACACCTTTATAGCCCCAGCCCTTTTCGCCGGTACATAAGGCTCTGAAATTTTCAGCAGTTTTAGGAACCACATTATCATATAATTCAAATTCTATTCTGCCGATTTTGGTTCCATTGACCGCAGGATCAAAGAACACTTTTTTACCTAGTCTAGAAGCAGAATTGGAGAATAAGCGGGACTGTTGAATGATGGAACGTTTAAACATGGTAAGTAGACCTTTGTAGTTGCTTGCTTTTGCCTGATTGTTTTTTTTTGTTTCTTTATGGAATTAAATAGGAAAAAAATATTGAGTTTATTAATAATCGCGGTGCGAAAGGACTAAAATAATTCTTATTGGTTATTTTGATAATAACTAAGTACAAAAGTTCAAGCTAAAAAAGCTAACTCAGCTGCCTTTTCAGGTCCCACAAGGTGTTTCAGTTCATCTTCACCCTTCAAGAAGGTATGGTCCTCAAAGTCAAAACCTGGTACCACTACTTCACTAATCAAGAAACCGTTGTCAAATTCTTCGTTTGGCAGAAGGAAACTTGCCTTAAACACACCTCCGGGGACAACCCATTGCGAGACTTCTCCATTCTTATAGTCAAAACCAACTTTAAATGACTTCACTTGACCATCAGGATATACTAGAACGTATTGACCCTTGCCTCTTTGTAAGATATGTATGATCCTGTTAATATTCTTATGAAATTTCCCAATTGGGCTGTCGGGGGTTAGTAGATAATAGATCAACGTAGATTGATTTCTTGTTACCATTTCAGTATTACCTGAGCCTCCATTTACTGGTTTTTCTACTTCCATGGTGTAGGGAGACCTATCTGTTTCCTTAAAATACCCACCTTCTCTATGCTTGATTAATTGCCAATCATTGATCAATTGTTGCAAACTACTTGGTGGCTCAGGCATTGGGACTTTAACGAAACTGGCCGGCTCTATAGCTGCATTTGCAGCTTCTTGTACATTGGCTGACATGTTCTCTATGGCGAATTCTGATTGAATATACAAGTGTTCAAATTGAAAGAAGTTTTCTTATGGAGACGGAGTTGAACATTTTCTGTTTGAATTAATATACATACATAAAAACTATACTTAGAGAAAAGAATAGAAAAAGCAAAGAAATATACATGGATTTTATCAGGTTCTAAGCTTTTACGTCCTTCTTTTTATCAGCAGATTCTAGTGGCACGTCAGCTTTACGTTTCTTGTTCACGCTTTCATCTATGAGGCCTTGCATAACTCTTTTATCACCTGTGATACCGTTAACAGGCCTAAAATATGGTTGACATCTCCAGTATGGAACAGTTCTATATGAACCACCCCATGATTGCTTTTCGCCGATAGTAATTTCATCCTTAATATCAATATCTGGCTGTTCAAATATTTCTTGCACTACTTTTTCGACAGGCTTCACTACTTGTTCCTCCCATTCTTCCCACGTGGCTTTTGCATTCATAGTAGCAAGTGTTGACCTAATATCAGTATGATGCGGCAAGAAAGGCCTTAAAATCTTAAAAAAATGTGATTTCATTGCTGTCTTGGAGGCTTTAGATTCCTGGCATTCTTTGACAATCCGGAAATACTCTCTGATAATCTTATCTACGCGTGGAAATATCTTCTCCTTGTTCTTAGTTTGGTCTACATTGAAAACACCAGGATTGTATAAGTTCCCCTCAGCACTCATCACTGCGTCAGCACCGATATGTTCCATACAACGTGAAATATCTTCAGGATATAAGATATTCCCGTTAGCAAAAAACACGGTTTCTTTAGGTAAATTATCTCTCAGGTATTTGATTGTTTCCCAGTTAGCTAAACCAGTTTTTTGTCCTTTTTGCTCTCTTACTCTCCCATGGACGGTTAAAAATTGAGCTCCAGCATCCAGCACCATCTTGGCGTAATTCAAACTCTTTTCACAGTCGTCAAATATACGTATTTTTGCTGTAACTGGGACTTTCAAATTTTTGTGCAAGGTGTTGATTAAATTGTGTATAAGGTCCCATTCTTCCATCAAAAATGACCCATAGTGACCTTTCTTAGCTATGCCTTGAGGACAGCCCAAATTCAAATCTACCGCATCGCATTTATCTTCCACCAGTTTAGCTGCCGCCAATAGATACTCTGGGTCATTAGCGCAGAACTGTACAACCAACGGCCTATCTACGCTAGAGCCGTCTAAGGAAGACCAATTATCTTCTCTATATTTCTTCGAGGTAGCAAATAATTTTGCATGTAACATGGGAGTGTACGCCAAGGTTGCACCGTATCTTCTCGATAGAATACGCCATGCTAATTCGGATTGGTCTACCATTGGTGCAACAATCCTAGTAGGACGGCCGATCTTGTCAAAAAGTTGTCGACCTGTTAGTTTTTGCATCAGAGCGTTATTAGCGCTACTCAGGGCAGGTTCAGTCATATGCAGTTGATATTGTCTATTGAGCTTATTGCGAGCCTGTAAAAACTTGGATAGTATAGACGATAGCACTTTGGGAGCTAAAAATCTATGTGTGCGTGAGTGCAGTTTGACGATCACCTTGCTTGTTTTTATTTATCGTATGTTCTCAACTCATCGATTTTTTTTTTGATTTTCACGCTTTTAAGAATAAGAAAAGATGATTAAATTTTTCAATTTGCCCTAAAGAACTAATATAATGTTACATACGGATATGCTAAATATCTATCTAAAGTCTATACACTGTTTACAGATTTCCTGTGGTTGATATTGTAAATAGCCCTAGATTGTAAGGCATGAGCAAACAACAGAGATACGGGCCAGACTGGTGTATCGCCAAGAATTCTAGCACCGCAATACAATGTTCTTGATGACAATCTTGTTCTCGTGATTATGTCCAGCGCTTGATTGGTAACATCATGTGAATTCAAAGTATTCTCTATTAAGGATGAGTCCAAACTCTCAATATCAAGACTGCCATTATCTGGAACCCTTAAAAACTCAGCAAATGTTTGTAATTTATACTCTCTTTCAGATAAATGTGATTCGATCCTCTTCAAAGTTTTGAATGCTTTTAACCACAAGATCCTGTCAGTGCTTTTTAAACTACCAATCATACAATCACTGTTTTTGTTTTGAGCAAAGTCTTCCAATCTCCTCATGTACCCCGCTATGACCAATATCGAAACAAAAATACAAGTAATGGTGAAGATTGGAGTCTGTGTCGATTTACCCTTCATTACAGAGACAGTATCAATCCAGAAAGTGATAACGGATACAGCGTACTCTGTGGCCTCTCGTAGTGATTCCCACTCGTAGCACACTTTTTCTAAAGAGCTATTCATTGAGTTCCAATCTTGGTTCCAAATGCATCTTAGTGTTGGAGCAATATCAAGGCACTTCCTTAGCTTTGCAAAGAAGTACAAGGGAATTATCAATCTAAACGACGGATTAGTATTTATTATTGGCAGGTTTTCGTCACTGAGAGCCAATATCCCACCATTTTTGATGTAAAGTAGTTCCCAATGTTTTAGCATTGTGGCGACCAAGGGTCTTGAATGCATCCGCCACTGAACATTCTTCGCATGGAAATCGCTTTCGTCACTATCTTTCAACGCATCTCTTTCGATGTTTATCTTTTCATGAATAGAGATCAGTAAAGATAGCAAAGTCTTGAATGAGATTTTAGCGTTTTTATAAAGATAAGGATTACCGTTTGACAAATACATCAAGCACTTCTCGTAGTTTGATTCACCATTAGATACTTCAATTAGGGAAAACTTGGAATCCAAAACGATATTGAATCTCGTCAAGTTCTCATTCCAAGTTCTTGAATTTTCGCAAAAGAACAGTACCTCGTTGTAACAAGGAACACCACACTTCAAATCTATGGAATGAAAACAGCAATCGAAATCCACTAAGGATTTAAAGAGGTTGGAAATCAGCAGGACTATGTGGCATATTCTTATTCTTGATTGTGCTAAGATAAAATATTTGAAATTTCTGTTTATTTGTTCACGAGTATTATATTGAGCCTTGAACTGGTTCAAAACAGCGGGGTTATCTTGATATTCTAAAACATGGTCACTTTCGATCGGTGGCTTAATGAAGTTTTCTAATGGGTAATTCAACTTTGAAATTTTAATCAACTGAACCAAAATCATTATCTGGGTATTCACGGTTCTGAAGGCATTCATATCATTGGAGAAAATGCTGGTAAACGTTAATAAGACTAAAGATTGCATTAGCCAAATTGGTGTCTTATCATGATTGCTTCGAGTATTTTCTAGGAACATTCTAACTCTCGTCCTTGCTATTTTCGACAATAGTAGTGCATGTGTGGAATGAAATCCGTAAAGAGCACCAATCATACTGATGGATATTACTAAAGGATAGTTTTCACTGGATGGTATAATTGAGTATAAATGAATAAAGGGGAAATATTTATGAAATTCCACTTGATATAAATCGACATAATGATTCAGTTCATCAACAGTGGGAAAGAGATTAGACTTTAGATTGTTTTCTTTAATAATTAAATTTCTTAACTGTTCTGTAAAGAAAGTCAGCTTTTGGGAGGAATCTGTCCACCCTGGCCCCGATTGTGTCGTTGCAGTTTGTGTAGTCAACGATGGCGTCAGGCTTGTAGATGAGACTGCGTCTTTTTGATTTTGAAATAGTGGTGAATATAAGTTCACATTTTTCTTGAATAAATCAATTTGCCTAGTCGTGAATAAGTTGGACACGGACTCGTCCAGTAAAAATTCATTGATGTCAACATTTTTTTTATCAAACTGAACTGGCGAAGCAGAGGAAGATGGTGACGCAGTTGAAGGAATTTTCTCGTCAGACAGAAATTTTGAAATGGCCTTGTTCTGTTTAGTTTTAAACAAAGACATTTGTTCCCTTGGAGAGATGTTTTCCGATACAGATTGAAATTTGCTTGCAGATCGGTGCATATCTCTGTTTTCATTATGCATATTTCTTGGTTCAGAATGGGTCGTAGGATTTTGAGGGTGCAAATTGTTAAACCCAATATCGTTAAAATGGTTTATATTAAGTTTAAGATCATTATCAATCTGAGAGTCCATAATAAACTTAGAGAGCCACTCTTCACTTTCTATGAAGGAGTCATCATGAGCATCCGCGTGATGGGCATGGATGTCAGTGTGGTCAATAGTTTCATTGATTACGTTACTGTTGTTTTGAGATTTTTCAATTGATTCATTGTTGTTTTTATTATTGCTATAATTGATACCGCTGGAGCTGTTGTTATGCCTTGAATCTGGATGCGAATGGTTTTTGTAGTTGAAATAGTCCAAACTGGGATCAGCAGTGATAGATTTGGCAAACCCTCCAGAACCACCATAGGAAGATCCCATTGTTAAAAAGTCAGATAAATAAGGGGTATTTGCCAAAAACAAGGAACTGCTTTCCCTTGCTATTGGTAATTGAAAAGGAGGAGCTGTTGCTGCTTGGTTTGGAGTACTGTTAGCGCCAGAGATAGTGTCTGTCGCAGAGGAGGGACAGATATCTATCTGCTCGGATGCTGCTACAGCAGTACTTGAGCTCGCGGGTGGTAAGCCATCTAACGATAAAAATGGCGGTAAATCCAAAGTTTCCAAGTCCACAACACCAGATTCAATAGCATTTTCTATAAGTTGTTGTGCCGTTAATTGGGGTGTAGAAAATCCCACTTGGTGAGGGATACTTTCCTGTAGTTCATCAAAATCCGATTTTGCTTGTTGATGTAGCTTTTGAAAGTTATCTGAACTATATGTGAATGCGCTAGATGCCGAAAATGATGCATGCCTCTTTGATTTGGTCGGAATATTTGTATCTGGAAGCGGAAAATGGGAGGATGAGTCTGTCTCTTCGATTACAGCAGGTGTTGATGAGTTCCCCACTGACGGCGAAACGTCTGTACTATGATTATTTGCCCTGTATGAAGGACTCAGGTCTAATTTGCCTTGCTTACCATTTTTTTTCTCTTTGGCGGCTTTTTTCAACTGTGCTGCCGTCTTTGCTAGCGGATTGCTAGGCGTTGGTAAAATTGTTTGCTTATTGCCTTGAATCTGAATTATATTCTTATCATTGATAGCATCTATTTCAGTTTTATCCTTAGAGTTTATAGATTCTTTAGAAACCAGTGCTGAGTGTAGTTTATGTTGATGCCGCAAAACCAGATCCCTTCTTGCAAAACACCTTCCGCAAAAGACACAGAGAAAGGGTTTCTCGTTCGTATGTGCTCTTTGATGTCGTTTTAAATGCTCTTGTCTCACGAACCCCCTTGTACAGATGTGGCATAGGAAAGGTCTTGGCTTATCGGTTTTGATAGTCCTAGATTTCTTGGGGATCGGTAGTACTTGTATTTTATCATTCCCAGTAGCACCAACGCACGGAGGAGCAGATAATGCTGGAGGTCTATCAGCATAGATAGTGGAGGATATATCTCGTTTGATCGGAAGTCCTTTGAATTCTTCCGATGACATGGCAGATGCAACGTACAATTACAAGAAGCTGAAATATTCGCTGCTGATAGAACAGAAGACAACTGGGCTTTTATTTTACCCAGGGTATCCGTGGTGCTTTCCGACAGTCGATTTAACCACCAGTATGACCAGAATAACCCAATACGACCACTTTATTGAGACCAAACAATGGCGTTTATCCATTCATCATTGTTAATAATCTACGGGTTTTTCAGCAAAAAAAAAGATTAAGCCACTATGAACGAGCCATTACCCGGATTCAAAATCGCTGCGATTCCGTGCAATGATAGTTGTTATAACAACAAAACTAAAAGTATTCAAAGCAGCCACAACCAAAGTATACCAACATTAATCTATTGTACTTAATCGTGCAATAATAACACGAAAGGTTAATAATCAAAACTTGGCCAAAAAAACATCCAATAAATCATGTATCACTCTTAACGACCCAATAAGGTCAAACAATGCGGCTTTACACGGATAAATCTCCGAGGGTTTAAAAAGGCCTAGAGAAAATATAAGGAACAATCAGCTGAGATGTGTTGAGAAGAGTTCGACTCAGATATCGTTAGTTTAACATACGACGACAGATTAATTGATTGGATTGTACTGCCATGTTGAAAAGATTCCCTACCCCTATCCTTAAAGTATACTGGCCTTTCTTTGTGGCTGGCGCCGCAGTGTATTATGGTATGAGTAAAGCTGCTGACCTTTCTTCTAACACGAAGGAATTTATCAATGATCCAAGAAATCCCAGATTCGCAAAAGGTGGAAAGTTTGTGGAAGTTGATTGAATAATGCTAGGACAAACACATTTGTAGGTGATGATGACAGCTACTAGTACTACTACATATGTTTGTATATAGAAATATATTCGTAATGCGTGAAAAAATTAAATATCGAAAAAAAAAACATAAAAAGTGAAATTAGAAATAAAATTCACTATGCCTATCTTCCTTCTTTTGTCATATTTCTACCGTTTTATCAATTGCCTCTTGGAAGATCTTGCCCAATATTGACTGACTTTCGAGGCCTACGCTGATTCTGAGAAGATTTCTCTCAACCCCAAATTTTTCAGCCATGTCGAGTTCGTGGTAGTATGTCATGAGCGTATAGGGGAATGCGAGTGTGAAATTTGTGCCCAAGGAAGGACCCTTGTTCAGCTTTAGATTGTCATAAAAGGCCGCAGCATGATCTTCGTCATGGAACGTTAGTGAAAAGAGCCCGCCGTATCCACCTTCTTTCTTACACCTCACCATGTCATAGTTGGTTAGTGTTTCTTTTGAGGTTAGATTAGGGTAGTAGATTTTCTTGAATAGTTTATTTTCGCCTACGTGTGGCTTCAGTATTTTATCTAAGAGGTATTCGGTGCTGTAGTTGATCCTGATGGTTCTAGCAATGAAATCTCTGGAATTCCTTTCCAGGTAAATTGCGTCTTCGCACCATAATAAATCTTCATATTCGTCTTCTAATTGCATAAAACGGGAGGCAAACTCGTATACCCGGCTTTGTGGATTTAAAACCATTGAACCACCAATGACGTTAGAGTCCCCATTAAATGTCTTCGTCAATGAACTGCAAACGATATCAGCAAACGGTAGACCGTCAATATTAACTATTCCACCCACAGTTTCATCAATGATGATGAAAAACCCAAATAATTCCGAAAGCCTTTTCAGTTCCAGTAAATTTCCCATTTTTAATAGTGGGTTTGATGGGGTCTCTATAAAAACGGCAAGAATTTGCTCCCCGGAATGTAAAATTTTTGTTAGTTCTTTCATTGAAGACTCATCTCCTTCTCCCAAGAAATACGTTTCATTAAACTCTTGCAAGACATGTAATGTATCCGCATAAGGGAACCCAAAAATCACGGTCTTCTTATTCGGAGGTGACGAGGTGACGTCGCTTCCATTTCTGGATCTATTCAAACGCAGTGAGTCCCATTGCAACAGCAATCTATGCGCAGTGAATATCGACGCCATGCCGCTCGGAAACAAAAAAACGTCTCTCTCAGGGCAAACCCTTAATGCACACCTCCCGGCATCTTCCTCTACGGATTGCTCTTCCTCTATCGTGCTCATTTCGATGGGTTCCGGGGGTATAGTGGAAACAAGGCCATTATGCGGTTCTTCTTGACTGTCTACTTCACCGCTAATCCCGCCGTCATGATCCTCTCCGTGGTTAGCCTCATTGAGGGATGAATCCAGAAACGTGTCCTGGAAATCCTGTTCATCTTGGTTACCTGCTAAGAAATGGTAGTTTTCCTCCTCATCGTGCTCATCTTTATCTATAACCTTTGTAGCGATCCTCTTCTTAATCAATTCCTTGGCTCGATCGGCAAATGCAAAATTCAGATTCCTGCCATACCGCATCTCTATGTATTCCTTTTCCTCTGCAGGGCTGGATTTCTTTTCTACCATGAAAAGTTCATGCAAAACATATTCAGCTAGTCTGCTTGAGATGATCTCTCCGGTGTATTGCCAATACTGTTTTAATATATTCTCGTACGCCCCATCTACAAACACTACCGCAATCTTACACTCTCTTTTCCACGTCTTCTGCTCCTCGTTGATAGGTTTCGCCGTGGCTAACTGTAATATCCTTACTTTGCCATTGCGATGCGCGCACTTCCTTCTTACATACTCTCTGCACCGTTTGGCAACTCTATAAGACGGGAAGCAAAAGCACGTTTCGTTTTCTTTAGCATACTTTTCTATTAAAATATCACGCAGCTTTTGAATCGAGGGGTGGATCCAAAACCTGGGGTAGCCAGACTTTAAACACCCTAAAACTTTGGGGTCTTTCTCCACATACGAAATTACAGATTTCCATGTCGGGAAACATACAGATACCGCATGTTGAGTGTCCAGTGGTATAGGCTGTCCTAGCTCGGTAGCCACTTGCGCTGAAACCATATTATGATGTCCTATAGAAGAAGAAAATGTCAGGAAAACTTCGCCTATAGCCCTTACTCTCTGCGTGGCCCTGCTATACTTCTTTCACTATTGAGAGGCAATTTTTTCATCAAATTTTCATTGCGAATTTTCCAGACGGCATCGCGCAGGTAGTCGGGTAACACGAAGATGTGGTTTTTCGACTTGGTAAGGACTGCTATTAAAGAGGTCAGTCGATACAACGAGAGAAACTTAAACTTACACGTCTATCCTTGGCGTCCATGTTGAGCATGGTATTATCTTCACCTGCTGCCTGTCTTTAAATCGAGGGTATCCGCACCGCAGTTCGTGACCTGTGCCTGCGTTATGCGAGAGCAAAAGGGCCCTTAACGAGCCGGCACCTAAACGAAAATATCAAGGGTTTTTTTGGCGGTGCCTAATAAGGAACGCGCAGAACAATAGACCCTGCCGGTAAACGATGGCCTTGCAGTCGTATACTGTTAAAACTGTTGAGTGGATGAATGGCAGGACCTAACTGCTTGCCTAGGAGTACCGCAGGAACGGTACGAATCGAGTGGAGACAGTAAACCTTGACGTGTGCTTGCTTTTAAACGGATCGGAGAATTTACTCTTGAGCATATACGTGTGGGCATATGCATACAAATATATAAATACATTCGGGTGTATACGTAAATATATAAATATATAAAGTAACATATGTATATAAAGACGAAAGATTGAACGCCATCGTGGAGAGGGTTTTCGTATGAAGGTGCCTTAAGTCTTGTGTAGAAGTAGTTCTTTAGTTAAGATAGAACCTGGTAAAGACTCAATGGACTATTTACATGTATATAACAACAACCAGGCGCACGTTCCCAGAACACCTCCAGGCAGGCAGTGCCTATCGCCCGTTCTGCCCCCAATCATATTGGCGTTAGATCAACAACATTCGCTGACATTTGGGTACTCCAGCCCCAGGTGCTTGCCAACACCCATATTGCCTTCTATGAGCACAAATACGCCCGTCCATTGGTCACAACAGGTTGTCACTATCCCTGTCGCTGTACGAGATCATGCCGGAATGATGCCTATTATCACACCTATGACCTCCCCAAGACCTCAGTTTGAAGCAACGGCTCCCTCACCCCCTTTGGCCCCGGTCGCCATAAAGCTGCCAGATTTGAAACTGCCACCGTCGCCTGTGCCCAGCACAGTAGAGGACAGAGTTTCACATCCTATCCTGCCCAAAATTGTGATCGGGAATGGCGGCGGCCGTGATGTTGAGCGAGATAGTACCGAGGAATTAATTAGGAAGATTCCAAACTACATTGATTGTGCAAAAACAAAGGCGCAATTGAGCAAAGTTAGGTCTGGTAAACAACTAATTGCATGCGCACAGGAATATCACCATCCAGTAAACAAGGACGAGATCGAAAATATCAACAACATTCTAAACTTCAGGGACTTTATTTTCAAGCATCCAAAATCCTCCTTCGAGTTCCTATGTACCCTGTCGTTTGAGCAGTTCGTTAGAGTATATTCATTCATTAGTTTCATCTACAGGACAAAGAAAATCAATAAGAACAAGTACGAACTCGTTTGTGAGATGAATGTTCACGAGCAACTCAGCAATAAGCGTATACAAAGAACAAGGACTCCTGAAAAGTACAAAATACATTTGATCTGCGAGTCAAAACTCATACTGACCTTCAACCACTGTACGAAGACAGTAAAATTTGAGTCTATCAATGGCGGGCATTGCCATCCGATTTCAGCCAACCACATTATCAAGCCCTCCCTCTTCCTTACCCACTGCATTAATAAATGCCACCAGACCGTGTCAGACCCTACCGATTTGAAATTGGCATTGAGAGACGCCTTAGAAGCCCTTGATCATGAAAGGATAGGATTGTCTTTCTTAAAGAGGAGACATTTCAAGTGCTCACACCAAGCATCATCACTCTCGAATGCCAGCGCCACATTGAAGAAACAAGAAGATCATAACACATTTGGTGTACATACAGGAATAATTCATACGGCAAATTTCTTCATGTTTAATGCATCTAGCGATATATTCCAGAGGAACTAACATATATAAATATCTGTATCCTTCTTTAAGAAAACACAATTGCATACTTTTTCCATTATAACTGACTGTTTCAGATTCTGCAATAGAAAGTATTTTTTAAGTAATGAAATAGTGCTTTCATTGATAGTAAGTGAGTAATAAGACGATCGGAAACTATTAATATAAGTATAGTTTACATATATATATATGTGCCAGACGATAGTATCACTGTAGTTTCCGGCCGGGTTATGCCACGCGAAAACGCCTCGAGCCAAGGGAAAAACTAAACTACAAAACAAAACAAAACAAAACAAAAACATCTACTATATCGTTTTACCCAATTCAGTATATCCGTCTACAACAGTTCTCGCCACCCAAGATCTGTAAACTTACAACTGCAAACAAACAATGAGAGAAGTTATTAGTATTAATGGTATGTTCGATTTGCCCGTCCAGGCTAGATCTTTTTTTTGTTAGTTCATTTTGGCGTTTCATCTTTCATTACTAACTTCAACGCAAAAATTTTTTTTTTTTTGATTTCTCTTTACAGTCGGTCAAGCTGGTTGTCAGATTGGTAATGCCTGTTGGGAATTATATTCCCTTGAGCACGGTATTAAGCCGGATGGACATCTAGAAGATGGCCTTTCAAAGCCGAAGGGAGGAGAAGAGGGTTTCTCCACGTTTTTCCATGAAACCGGCTACGGTAAGTTCGTTCCAAGGGCTATTTACGTGGATTTAGAGCCCAACGTTATTGACGAAGTCCGTAACGGTCCTTACAAGGACTTGTTCCATCCAGAACAGTTGATCAGTGGTAAGGAGGACGCGGCTAATAATTATGCAAGAGGCCATTACACCGTTGGTAGAGAAATTCTGGGCGATGTTCTGGATAGGATTAGAAAACTGGCAGACCAATGTGATGGGTTACAAGGGTTCTTGTTTACCCATTCTCTTGGTGGTGGTACTGGTTCCGGTCTAGGGTCCTTACTGTTGGAAGAACTATCCGCTGAATACGGTAAGAAATCCAAGCTGGAATTTGCCGTATACCCTGCTCCACAAGTGTCTACTTCTGTGGTTGAGCCTTACAACACAGTTTTAACTACACATACTACATTGGAACATGCAGATTGTACTTTCATGGTCGATAATGAGGCTATTTACGACATGTGCAAAAGAAACTTGGATATCCCAAGACCAAGCTTTGCAAACTTAAACAACCTAATTGCTCAAGTGGTATCATCTGTTACAGCATCATTGAGATTCGACGGTTCATTAAATGTAGATTTGAACGAATTTCAAACCAATTTGGTTCCATATCCAAGAATTCATTTCCCCTTAGTTTCATATTCTCCAGTCTTATCCAAATCAAAGGCATTCCATGAGTCCAACTCTGTGTCAGAAATTACAAACGCTTGTTTTGAACCTGGTAACCAGATGGTCAAGTGTGATCCAAGAGATGGTAAATACATGGCTACTTGTCTGTTATACAGGGGTGATGTGGTGACAAGAGATGTTCAAAGAGCTGTCGAGCAGGTGAAAAACAAGAAGACCGTCCAATTGGTTGATTGGTGTCCAACTGGTTTCAAGATCGGTATTTGCTACGAACCTCCAACTGCCACACCAAACTCACAATTGGCCACTGTGGATAGGGCCGTCTGTATGTTGTCAAATACCACATCCATTGCTGAGGCTTGGAAGAGAATCGATAGAAAATTCGATTTAATGTATGCCAAACGTGCTTTTGTCCACTGGTATGTCGGTGAAGGTATGGAAGAAGGTGAATTCACCGAAGCTAGAGAAGATTTGGCTGCTTTAGAAAGAGATTACATCGAAGTGGGTGCCGACTCATACGCTGAGGAAGAGGAATTTTAAGGTTCACTCTCGCCCCCAACCTCCTTATCCTTTCTATATTTCAAGTATATTGTAAAAAAAAAAAATTCCCCCTACTGTTATATCTCTTTGGTGATATCTTATCTATAATCTACTTATTATATTTCTCTAATATCTATGTACAAAAAATAAGAAAAAAAACCATTCTTCTTCTCTAACCTGCATTTGATGAAAGCTTAGTAAGTCTCATCGTAGTTGATGGGCCAAAGACATTTGTATTTGTTTCATCAGATTCTTACATCACCCATTTCCATGATTATTTCACGGCTTTCATTAGTAATTGCATTTTTGTATCCCTAGTTCCTTTTCTCCCGCCTTGCCGTTGAATTGAAAAAAAAAAAATGGAAATGAGGACATCTTCCATTGATATCCAGGACGAAGCAAGAGTAGAAGTAACTATTAGCAAGGAGAATTCCAAAAATAGTGAACTTCAAGGTAAGCAGATCTATAGTTTCAATATCTGATTTTCTGCTTTTCAAAACTTAAAATTCATTAGAAGGTAAAACAAGAACCCGTAAAATTAAAGTTACCGATATTATCAGGTTTTTCACCCCATGTCTACTATCCCATTTAGAAAGAACTATGTGTTCAAAAACTGGGCCGGAATTTATTCTGCAAAACCAGAACGTTACTTCCAACCAAGTTCAATTGATGAGGTTGTCGAGTTAGTAAAGAGTGCCAGGCTAGCTGAAAAAAGCTTAGTTACTGTTGGTTCGGGCCATTCTCCTAGTAACATGTGCGTTACTGATGAATGGCTTGTTAACTTAGACAGATTGGACAAAGTACAAAAGTTTGTTGAATATCCTGAGTTACATTATGCCGATGTCACAGTTGATGCCGGTATGAGGCTTTACCAATTGAATGAATTTTTGGGTGCGAAAGGTTACTCTATCCAAAATTTAGGCTCTATCTCAGAACAAAGTGTTGCTGGCATAATCTCTACTGGTAGTCATGGTTCCTCACCTTATCACGGTTTGATTTCTTCTCAATACGTAAACTTGACTATTGTTAATGGTAAGGGCGAATTGAAGTTCTTGGATGCCGAAAACGATCCAGAAGTCTTTAAAGCTGCTTTACTTTCAGTTGGAAAAATCGGTATCATTGTCTCTGCTACTATCAGGGTTGTTCCCGGCTTCAATATTAAATCCACTCAAGAAGTGATTACTTTTGAAAACCTTTTGAAGCAATGGGATACCCTATGGACTTCATCTGAATTTATCAGAGTTTGGTGGTACCCTTATACTAGAAAATGTGTTCTATGGAGGGGTAACAAAACTACAGATGCCCAAAATGGTCCAGCCAAGTCATGGTGGGGTACCAAGCTGGGTAGATTTTTCTACGAAACTCTATTATGGATCTCTACCAAAATCTATGCGCCATTAACCCCATTTGTGGAAAAGTTCGTTTTCAACAGGCAATACGGGAAATTGGAGAAGAGCTCTACTGGTGATGTTAATGTTACCGATTCTATCAGCGGATTTAATATGGACTGTTTGTTTTCACAATTTGTTGATGAATGGGGGTGCCCTATGGATAATGGTTTGGAAGTCTTACGTTCATTGGATCATTCTATTGCGCAGGCTGCCATAAACAAAGAATTTTATGTCCACGTGCCTATGGAAGTCCGTTGCTCAAATACTACATTACCTTCTGAACCCTTGGATACTAGCAAGAGAACAAACACCAGTCCCGGTCCCGTTTATGGCAATGTGTGCCGCCCATTCCTGGATAACACACCATCCCATTGCAGATTTGCTCCGTTGGAAAATGTTACCAACAGTCAGTTGACGTTGTACATAAATGCTACCATTTATAGGCCGTTTGGCTGTAATACTCCAATTCATAAATGGTTTACCCTTTTTGAAAATACTATGATGGTAGCGGGAGGTAAGCCACATTGGGCTAAAAACTTCCTAGGCTCAACCACTCTAGCTGCTGGACCAGTGAAAAAGGATACTGATTACGATGACTTTGAAATGAGGGGGATGGCATTGAAGGTTGAAGAATGGTATGGTGAGGATTTGAAAAAGTTCCGGAAAATAAGAAAGGAGCAAGATCCCGATAATGTATTCTTGGCAAACAAACAGTGGGCTATCATAAATGGTATTATAGATCCTAGTGAGTTGTCCGACTAGTCTCTTTTTGCCTCAATAATCTCTATATTTTACTAAAAAAGAATATATATATATATATATATATATAGCAGTGTGATGACTGTTCATGTACATTCTAATAACTATTCCTAGCTGCCTATCAAAGACTTTTTTTTTGAATTAGAGCTTTTTAGTAATCATGGGACCCTTTTTTCTTTTCATTATCCTTACTATAGTTTTTTTTTTGGAAAAGCCGAACGCGGTAATGATTGGTCGTATAAGCAAAAACGAAACATCGGCATGGCATAACGTAGATCCTATCTACAGGGAAGTTTTTAGAAATCAGATAGAAAGGTATTTTGAGTGCTGTATATATTGCAGTACTTTTTTTCTCTCTAGGATTTAAGTATGTTTAGTATTAACTCATATCACATTTTTTTCTTTGTAAAAAGCAACCATTCGCAACAATGTCGATAGTAGAGACATGCATATCGTTTGTTTCGACAAATCCGTTTTATCCATTTTGTACTGGATTGCTTCTGAATTGTGTGGTTACACCGCTTTACTTTTGGAAAACGCAAAATGGTAGAATCGTGGTCGTTTCATTGCTGCAATTCGTAGTACTTTATGCCACAGCGTTTATTTCGATTGGAACTGATAAATCTCTTTACAGAAATAAATGGGTCGCGCTACCGCTATCCAAGAAGACCCGCATTTCTCGTAATACTAGTCTGTACTGCTTCAAGTTAAAGTACCCATTTGAAAGATTGCATATTCCCATGGGATACCACCTGGCAGTAAGGGTTACAATAAATGGTGAGCGATTAGTGAGGTACTATACGCCAGTAAATGTTCCTAATACGGAGGGTCACTTGGAATTAGTAGTCAAGACGTATAAACATGGTGTCGTTTCTAAGTATTTTGATAAATTAAAAATTGGCCAGTATGTTGAATTTAAAGGGCCGTTAGGTGAGCTGGAATATGATCAGGACACCGCAACAGAGTTGGGTATAATCGCAGGGGGATCTGGTATAACCCCTGTATTGCAAGTGCTGCAAGAAATCATACCCTCTCCAGAAGACCTAACACACATTTCTTTGATATACGCAAACGAAACAGAGGATGACATTCTCATGAAATCACAACTAGACCACATGGCTAAGGAGTACCCGCATTTTAAAGTTCATTATGTAATTCATAAGCCAAACGGTAAATGGAACGGTGATGTTGGGTACGTAACTCTAGAGGAAATGAAAAGATACCTGCCTAAACAAGCGGAGGACCATCGTTTATTGATTTGCGGACCACCTAAAATGAATGAAATGGTTTTGAATTATGCAAAGGAGTTGGGGTGGAGTAATGGGTTTCACAAAGGTAATGGAACCGATAAAGTTTTTGTTTTTTAATCAACTGTTTACGATTGATGATTTTTCATGTAAATATGCATTAATTATATTTAGATATATATTCGTATTTTATTAATAATTAGGAGGAATAATGTCCGACATTCTCAAAAAAAAAAAAAATAATATTTCACAACGAAAAATCTATAAATAAAATATTTAACATATGCTCTTCCAAATGTACATACTTTCAATTGATTTCACTCAATGACAACGCAATGGCCAATTGTAAGTCTTCATCGACATTATTACTAGCATCAACGCCAACAGAACTACCGATAGTGTTCTCAGTTGAGGTTCGTTCGGATGACTCTGCTGCACCATATGTAGCAAAATTATCGTCGCTCAAGGGCCCATTTCGTCGACCTGTAGTATGGTTTCTAAGATGTCTTCTCCTTTCGTCCTCCACTCTTGATTGTCTGATGGCTCTGAGAAACTCTTCATCATCTTCGTCTATCTCATCATTCGTACTATTACCATGATTCGCAGAGCTATTCGTTTGCGTCTCATATATCAGTTGAGATTCCTCCAGCGCCCTTCTTAACTGCTCATCTTCATCATCTCCGACAGGTTCCCCCGCTTCAGCTTGATTCCGTGCTTGCGCCTCCTGTGATTCTAAGAGTGCAATTCTCAACTGAATGTCGTTTTCTTCATCGGTGTCGCCTGAAAGTTCAAGGTCTCCACCATACGCATCGATCAATCTTGATATTTCTGACTGTCTTTTTCTTCTAAGGTCTTCATCTTCATCATAATATTGCAGCTCCGTGTTCAAAGTTTCATTCCACTTATTGCTTACTGTGTTTTTACCTTTAGTGGAATGGTGATGTTTCTTTGAATCACTTGAAACAAACTTTAAATAATTCAAAACGTTACCGCTTCCCATAATGATTTTATCCTGCGATACCTTCAAAAATTCGGGAAACTTCTCGGTTTTCAACACTGTCTTTATTAACTCGCCTGTCATCGCGTTCAATATTTGAAGAACATTTGGCAATGCTACCACAACTATTAAATTTGTCACCTGCGATACGTATACCTGCTCATCAAAACTTATCTTACATTGAACTTTTAAGCCTGACGAAGAAAGATCTCTTATATTGATAATGTATAAAGTGTTCTGTGTCGTCAAAAGACTGATATAGCAGCCGTCATCACCAGCAAATTGCCAGTTTTGTTCCCTTTGAGAAGTTTTTTCATCTATTTCAACTGCGCATATTTGTTCAGGCATCTCCAACTTTCTCAAATTGCCGAAGTTACCATTGGGATTGACCGATATTGTATAAACGTTATTCAGGTCAGCAAGTACCAAAGTCATGGAACCGAAATCCATCTTGAAAAACCGTACCCTCATAGGCTGTTCGTCCAGATCCTTAGGAATATCAATACTGTGCAATTCCTGCATTTGATGGATAATGTACAGCTTTTCATCATCCATAATTAAGGTCCAATCTTTAAAAAAAGCCAGTTTCCAAATTACCCTATTAGAAACCTTCCACATCTTAACAAGCTTATTTTCGCACCACCATATAATTTCACCGTTTTCAGAGCCACTAACAGACCAGTCCTCTCTTGACGTGTCCCAGGATTCTGAATTACAAATGGCAGTAACGCCTGCACTATGCCTTCCCGTAAATTCCATCACGGGCGTTAAGTACGATTTGTTACTTAGCAGTTTTCCAAACACTCTGCCGTCAAACCTACCAAACACTGCAGCATTAATATTGAAGTCCATGGTAGAACAACCTTGTGGTGTTGTACATGGAATATAAATCAATTTCTTAAATTTCTTCTGCCTTTTGTGATTTTGTAACTGTAAAATTGTAATGGTACCATCATTATAAGCTGCAACTCGTGGATAATCAAACACTATGCGTTCTATACTGGGCTGATCCCAGTTTCTTGTCGGAATTATTGTGTATTTGGTTCTTATAGCCTTGTTATGCTGCCAATGATGAAGACCCCGTGTCCTTTCAATATACTCTACACTAAATTTCGAAGACTGAGAAAATGTGGGGAAATGAGTCGTGTGAACTCTAGACTTAAACAGATTCTTCCAAAGTTCTTCATCGTGAATTAAGTTCCGGAAATGCGTAGAAAGTTCTTGCAACGTGAACAAGTCCTTTTCGTCTAAGTGAGAAAAGATGTTTATCAGGATTTCGGGTGGAAGGTCCTGCAATACCAAGCCAGGCCGCTCCATGCTGTCTTATTCCCTAGTGTCGGCCACCTGATAAAGGTTTTTAACTCGTACCTGGTATACCTGCCTGTTAGATTTATTTAAGGCATCTCTAAGTAATACTGAAAACCGCCACATGCGAGAAAATGGAAAGGGAAAAATTAAGGCTGCGAAAATTAATAATAGCCAAAAAAAAGTGCATGATAAAGCCTCACCCCGAGTTCGAACCGGAAAAAAAAATAGCTAAGTGAACTACTTATCCAAAGCGCCAAAAGGGGTAACAAGAAGCATTTCCCGGCTTTTAAAATGCGTACATAAACTGCTAAAAAATGTCTTGTTTCTTTTTTCGGTATATTTGAAGACGGGGACTTTAAATCATGAAATACGTACTTCGCCCTAAAGAGTCACTACAGAATTTACAGAATAGTTAGATCGAAGCACGCTAAATTGGCACCCGAAATAACACTGCAGTTGTTGCAGCTGTGGCGCGCAGTGCGAATCTGCCGCAGAAAACCCAGGAAATAGGGACCGGACACCACGTAATGCAACGCTGACCTTTCGGCGGCAAAGAATTGGGGTAAACATATAAAGCATTATTTAAAGAGAGAGCAATTCCAAGACAACAGAAAATCTTACAATATATTTATCACAGAATTCGCGGTGCAATTATATGTGGCAAGGAACCTAGCAGGCTTTACGCAAGATGCCATGGAAAATTTAACATCTGAGGCCACCTGAATAAAATGCCAAAAGCGAAAAAACCGTCTGAGAGCTCGCTAAACTCTTCAGAGTCGGTAGTAGATACCAAGACTACGCTAGCCGCACATTTCCAATTTGTTGTTATTCCCTATGCCGCACGCTTGGCAAAGCTGTATATTTGACTCTTTTAGTAGATTTGTAGAGCTTTTCCTGGCATACAATAAGCAAAGACTTTATTTCCGCTCGAGTCCGCTTTTAACCGCCGAATTCCTCCGGCTAACCAATGAAATGCAAGAGCGCACAAAAAGTGGGGCAGCTCCGAATGCGCGCGTTCTCATTGGCCAGGCACTCGGGGCCGAGACTCGGTGTGCCTTACAATTCCCCCATGACAAAGCAAAAACTGTCAGTTTTCCTCGAATCATACACACGTCAATTACAAATCCATGGATTAAGTTGTCTCTCGTTCGTCCATACTACACTTTTCTCTTTAGTTGTATGCTTTATAAAATTGATCCGTGAAAAGTTTTCCACATAATAAACCAAGACAACAGGATTGTTTATAACGTTATAAGAAAGCAGAAGAAAATTTGCTGTGCGTTGTTTCCCTAATATCGCACCCAAAGAACCAAGACACATCATAAAAGGAGCTATAGCTTCAACTCTGACACAATTTTTTGTCAGTTTATATTCATCTTCACAAAAAAAAAAAATTATACAAATATAGAAAGAAATAACTCGCCCAGCTTTTTTTGCATAAAAAGATAAGTGCATTTAAATTTATAGAGACCACAACAAACAGAAAAGAAAAAACAAGCATACACAAACGAAAATGGCTTTCAAATCATTCATATACTCTAAAGGTTATCATCGTTCCGCCGCTCAAAAGAAAACTGCAACATCTTTTTTCGATAGCTCCTACCAGTATCTAAGGCAAAACCAAGGTTTGGTAAATTCGGATCCCGTACTTCATGCATCTCATCTACATCCTCATCCGGTCGTAGTAGCGAATGTAAACTATAACAACGTAGATGATATTTTGCATCCGCACGACCTGGATTCTAGCATAAACAACACTAACAACCCCCTCACCCACGAAGAACTACTTTATAACCAAAACGTTTCCCTTCGATCGCTGAAGCAGCAGCAAAGTATAAACTATGTTAATAACAACAACAACAATCAACATAGGTATTATTCTACCGGCCCCACATTACCAACAAACCAATATGACCCCTTAAACTTTAGTAATAGGAACTTCCAAGATCTATCATTAAAAACATCACAACCATCAGTACAACAGCCACAAAATGAGTACAGCCTTCTAAAAGACGAAAACGCTCCAGTTTGGAAGGAGGACACAGAACCATGCCTGAATAAATCTACATACTTGCAAACTCATATTGATGAAATTAATCGTTGTTACGAACAAAAAAATTATAACAAAATCAACTCTTTATATCAATCATTGAAAAGAAATGATATCGTTCCGCCACTGGAAATATTTACGAAGGTTTTGGACTCTCTTTGCAAAAGGCCGCTAGATAACAATGATTTAGACAACAAAATGTACGAACTCTTGACGTGCTACCAAGATATGATCAACAATAGATTAAAACCTCCTGATGAGATTTATAATATTGTACTATTGTCTCTTTTCAAGGGCTCAATTTTGGCCTATCAGTTCAAAAATCCAAACGGTAATGATTTTTACAAAATTGCCATTGAATTATTCAATACGACCACCAACGATCCAAGGCAAAAAAGTGTGGTTAAGTTTCGCAATTTTTCCAAAGATGTTCTCGACTATAACCTTTTAGCGATGAACATCTATCCGGGCCATATCACCCTGTCAAAAGCCCAACAAGTTATCAAATCTTCACCTGCCTTTATCAAAGATTCTTTTTACTTCATTGCATGCTTCTCATACGCTAAATTAACAAATGATAAGTTTGCCATTAAAGAACTTTATGAAGATTTCAGACTATCTTTGTCATCTGGCAGTCCGGACCAAGGCTTATTTGATGACCAGTTTGAAATTTACAGCGTGATTCTTTCTAGTTTTATTGAAACTGGCGAAGTTGAACTGGCTACCAATCTTTTGGACGATTTAGTTTCCAAAATTCAAAGCTCAAATGGTCTCGCTTCCAATATTTCTTTATTGCTATCGAGTTTCTTAATTTCGATGAGTAAGGTAGATCCTTCAAATGCTTATGAAATATGGTTTAAATTCCATAAGTTAGATTGGATACCTGAGTTCTCTTACGAATTTTATTTGGTTTTCATGGCAAACAGTTTCCAAGATTGGAATTTGACTAAGAAAATATATGACTATATTTTTCCTATGGAAAGAAATTTGTCTCCATTAAAAAAACAAAAATTATCAGATTACTTACTGCATCCAATCGGTGTTGACTCCATTACGACCTCTTTGTTAGATTATTCTTTACAATTGAAAGATAATGAAGTTATTATGAAAATTCTAGAAGAGTCCATTGTCAAAACTTTTTCTTTTGATATTGGCATTTATCCATTTGTTTTCAATTATTTAAGAGAAATTCAATGCGGCGAGGACTACCTTATGAGATTTATTGAATCACACGCTGAGTTTATCAAGAAGAGCAACTCAATTAACAAATTTCAATTCTTAAATATGATAGTTGATAATTTCCAATCACAATCATTATTAAACAAAATATCCCACGCAAAGTTTTTCAAAAACTTCGTAGAAGATTTCAATTTAGAAAACTGTGAAATGGTCAGCTATAATGGGCTAATATCATGCATTAATAACTTCATTAAAATTCCAAAGACAATAAAGGATTTCCCATACATTCTGGAGATTCATGCAATTTTGGTAACAAAATTATTTGATTTTGACACTTACCCAATTTTGCAAAATGGCAACAACGAGGTTCTTTTGAAGTTTAGAGATCAAATTGAACATCAGTTTAAAATGTTAGCTCAAAACTTCTGCAGATTAAACCTAGATCCTAATTTGTTAGCAGGTGTCGTATCTCAGGCTATGAAAATGGTTAACCTAGATGACACCGCTAATGGACAAGATTTATTGAACTTTTTCAATCATCCAGGTGATTGGGACAAATCTTATCCTTTGTCGCTAGGTTCTTTCATCAGGAACTCACCCAGAGGTGGTATAAGAGAATTTACGAAATTGAGCAAAGAGGGTTATTGCTTTGATTATGACACTTATAAAGAATTGATAATTAAACGAGCTATTAACAAACAAATTATTGACAAGTGCTTAGAGGTATGCCCTGATTCAATTGAACTAAAGAATATCGTAAATTTGATGATTTCAAAGATTCCTGGTAGGAACCTAACCCAATTGATAATCAATAATCCAAAATTTAGTAAAGTTTTTGTGCCAAATTTAAGAAATGATTCTATGTTAAAATTAATCGAAAACTGCGAATCCTTATCGAATTTCATAAGAGTCTGTGATTTCCCAGAAAAGTTCAAAAGTATTGCTATTCAAGCCGAAAACAAAAATGCTATTGAGCTGATTTATGAAAGACTGTTTGACGGCGGTAAGTACGCAGATATTTTGAGATATAATAATATTGTTCCGGTGTTAAATTTGGAACTTTTATTAAAATCTTGTATCAGGTCTGGTGAATTCAAGAAGTATGAAAATCTCTCTAAAAAGTTTAATGACAAAATAAGCGAATCATCAAAAATTGATATTCAGCTAGAATATTTAATTAATAAGAATGATTTAAAAGGGGCATTCACGCTGTTTGAAAAGACTCCAAGGGAGCTGAGAACCCCCCATAAGACTATGGACCTTTATACATTTGCGTTATTTTTGGATAGTTTCAATAGGAACATCACGTATTATGAAAGTCCGGAAAATACATTACAATTCGCCAATATTTTATCCAGCCAAACAAGCTTCATAAATTTACTATCGACGTACAACTTAATTGCCCATTCAGATCACCTCATGAACTTCAACATCGGTGGAATGGCAGCAAAAGTTAAAAAAGAAATCCTGAATCAAATGCTAAACAATTTGTATGATTCCATCAGACTATTGTCTCCCAGCATTGAAAATGACAAATCAATGAAGGAAAAATTGAGAGAAAAAGTAAGGAACTACTGCAGATTCAAAGCTTGTTTGAAGTCACCTGAATTGGACATGGATGAACTGAAGACCTTGGTTTCAGTCGAGTCTTTTTTGAACCCTTTCACTCCTTCAATGTTGTTCAATAACTTGATCGAGACTATTTATATAAACGAACACGCTTCCTCGTTAGTCCTTCAGAATGGGTTGATCTATTCACTCCAACAGAAAGGTCTCAATAAGATACTGAGCTATCTAGAAGAAAGCTTCATCACTAGTGGAAATGATGCCAATATTGAAAAGGTCAGGGAATTCAGGTCCCTTTTAAGGAAGAGCAAGCCTCTTCAAGCATGACCTTTACAATTTAATATTTTATTTATTTCACTGTTATAACATAATTACAAGTAATTAATGTCATATAATAATAATAATAATAATAATAATAATAATAATAATAATAATAGTAATAATAACGTCTATATAAGAAGTATCTACACCATTGCTTACACTTTTATTTTTTCCTTTCGACGTGAAAAGCGATAATAGCTTATTAAGGTGGCAAAATTGTCCCCGGCCCCAATAAGCTGAGAGTGGAATTGGTGAAGCATTTTATATTTTTTAGTTTCAATTAGTAGCAAGCAACCATAAGACACCAATCAACACAGTTCTATAATTATGACCGACAGATATTCTTTTTCGTTGACCACTTTTTCTCCCAGCGGTAAATTGGGTCAAATTGATTACGCCTTGACGGCAGTAAAACAAGGTGTCACCTCATTGGGTATAAAAGCTACGAATGGTGTAGTAATTGCCACAGAAAAGAAGTCGTCCTCGCCACTGGCCATGTCAGAAACACTTTCGAAGGTATCCTTACTAACACCGGACATTGGTGCAGTATATTCTGGTATGGGGCCTGATTATAGAGTTTTAGTGGATAAATCAAGAAAGGTAGCACATACTAGTTATAAACGAATTTATGGTGAATACCCTCCCACCAAATTACTGGTTTCTGAAGTAGCCAAAATAATGCAAGAGGCTACACAGTCCGGTGGTGTCAGACCCTTTGGTGTTTCACTGTTGATTGCTGGCCACGACGAATTTAATGGGTTTAGTTTATATCAAGTGGATCCTTCCGGTTCCTACTTCCCTTGGAAAGCCACCGCTATAGGAAAAGGTTCTGTGGCGGCAAAAACGTTTTTAGAAAAAAGATGGAATGATGAACTGGAACTAGAAGACGCCATTCATATTGCCTTACTAACGCTGAAGGAGTCGGTAGAGGGCGAATTCAATGGTGACACCATTGAACTGGCTATTATTGGCGATGAGAACCCTGACTTGCTAGGCTACACTGGTATTCCAACCGATAAAGGCCCTAGATTTAGAAAATTAACTTCTCAAGAAATAAATGATAGATTAGAAGCATTATGATGTTATAATTATCCCCGCCAATCACCCATCTCACTCAACTTATCCAAAAGAAAGCCAATTGTGTATATAACTTACATAACCTTTAAATGATTTTTTCTAATTATTCCAGTATTACTATTCTACACAATGCATAATAAATAGATATAAAAAGTGGAATGTGCCACATATGCATTTTTTTACCACCAATAAATATCAGTTACTTAAATGGTGCCTTCAAAGGATCAATAACTTGGCCTGGCTTAGTCATGATTCTCGGTTTGATAAGCTCTTGATGAGATGCTCTGGATGTCCATTCTTGACCTATCGGCATACGTAAAGATCTTTCATATTGTTCTCTATTTTCGAATGGGAATGGTACCGCTGAAGATTGGTATTTCAAGTTTTTCTTATTAACTTTTTCATTTATGATCACATTTTGTAGATTCTTATCTCTTCTTTTGTCTTTATTAACAACACCCTTAACCTTTTTGATGAATTTACGCTTCTTATTTTTTGGTTTAGAACCTGCACCGGCCCATTCACCCCAACCAGGTAAAGTGGTATCAACTTCTTTATCATCTTCATCATCAATGACTCGTTTCTTTTCCTCCTGAAATTCTGCTACCACGTCGTCGCCAGCAAAGGCTTCCGCAATGACGTCTTGCTGCTTGAACATGAATACATTATCCCCTTGTTCGTTATCAGAACCACCATATGGATCGACTATCTTTAGCCGTGTAGAATCATCCGCCGTCAACAGGAGATCTTCATCATCGTTTGACTTACCTTTCTTTTTTTTCTTTTGCTTTAGCTCTGCTTTCTCCATTTTGTTCATGGCCTTAACATTTTTAGAACTGTCTTTGTCAATAACGTTAACTTTGGAAGATTGTTTCTTGACAGTGTGTTCTTCATCACTTTCATTAGCTAACCAAGGATTAACATCTTTTGCTTCTTCATCCTGTTGATTATTCTGACCGTCTTGAAGAGGTTCACCATCACTTTCCTCCTCCACAATTATTGCGCCTTCTGCGTTAGTTCTTGCATTTTTCGATTGCCCACTATTCTTGGCCCTTAGTCGGTTTTCCAAACTTCTTGATTCGTCAACTTTATGCTCTTTTCTAGTGTGGTCATTTAGTTCATTCATGTCTTTGTTGGATTCCAAGGAACCTGGGGTATATATTCTTCTGCCCTTATTTATTTGAATATTCTCTCCATTCGTCTCTTCCTCGTCACTTTCGAAGAGCTTAATATCATCACCATTTTCAACGGCCCTTAATTGACGTAAGGTTTCTTTATTCGCCTCTCTTTCTCTAGCTTCACCATTCTTCATAAAGGCCATATTCATTACGCCAGTTTTACCCAATTTACTCTTCAATGCTTCTGAGTCTATATTCTCTTTCTCCTCATTTTCAACATCACTTAATGTTTGCACACGACCATCCTCTTCATCATCAGAATTTCTATCCAACATTTTTGCCTTTAAACGTTCACCTTGTCTTAGCATCTCTTCCATTTCTTCTCTGGTTTCAGCGTCATTTGTCATACCATGTTTGATCATATCTTTAGCCCACTTGGAATTTGTCTTGTGTTTTAGAGTCATTCTTTCTTTAGCCCTAGCGATATCATGATCTTCGTTGTCTTCGTCGCTGGAAACAGCAGCTAGCTCTCTATTTTTCATCAATTCCTTTTTCTTGATCTTACGATATGTCTTAGATTTTATTTTCTTCAACCTCCTAGCTTTTCTTTCTTCTCTAAACATCAATTCTCTCATCAGTCTCATTTCGGTAGTCCTCTTTCTCATCTCCTCGGGTGTCATTTTAGCAGTGCTTAACTCTTCAAACTTTGAGTCTTTTTCTGGGTTCGCTAAATTACTCTCTTGAAGAACTTGATCTACCTTCTCCTGTAATTCTGTTTGAGGAACATCTTGAGTTCTAGTGAAAGCCGAGGAATGGTTATGTTCGGTGGGTTTGTTCAGCGGGAAGATTAAATGATCAGCCCTTCTGTTCTGTTGGACGATATCATTCCACTTACTCACTTCTTGCTTAGAGATCTCGTATGCTGCCTTACGATCGTGTCTTTGTTGGATACGTTGTGGTAGCGGAACTTCATACGTCGACGACTTACCCTTAAGCAAGTTAGCGTTTTCGATAACTTGCCTGTCATCAATAACGTTCATCATATCCGTCAAACTCAATTTCCCAGAAGCTCCACTAGCTGCATTTGCAGAGGGCAAAACATACTCATTGGCCTCACCTGAGCCATACGTATCTAGTCTCTTTGGAGCTTTACTTTTGGTTTCATCAATCAGTTTTGAGGTAATTGTATTCAATTCGATGTCTTCTTCATCTTCAGATATTTCGTCGAAGGGATCCTCTTCCTCTTCATCATCTTCAGATTCCGATTCGCTTTCTTCGGAACTGCTTGATTCGGAACTTATATCTGTATCTTGCAATTTTAATTGTGGAGAAGCGTCTTCGTCATCATTGCCGTTACTCTGTGCGGTTTTCTCATCCATGTCCCACACTTGAGACAGTGGCATCAAATCTTCTTCATCAATGGAAGTATACCCACCTTCATCCTCTTCTTCTTTGTAGTTTGCATTTTCCTTCTTGTCACGAATAGTTTGTGAGAATTTGGAATTCAAAATGTCATAGTCATCATCAGAGCCCAACGCTTCATCAGAGTTCAACTCCTCATCTTCAAACGACTCAGAATCGATATCATCTTCATCACTGTTAGTGTCACCTTTTGACCTTTTTAACAAGTTGACAACTGTACCATTACGACGAGCATCATGTCTTTTGTCATTGTCGCTGGAGTTATCGAATTCGCCATTAATTTCTCTCTCAGCAAGTTGCAAAGCATCCAAAACTCTTCTGGAACTCTTGGATCTGCTCTTAGATTTCTTTTTTGCCATATTTAAGTTAGCTTATTTTGTCTTGAAGCCTCTTTTATTAGTATATAACAAGATGTTATTGAATGCACACTTAATGAATTTTTTCAGCTCATCGCCATAGGAATTTGAAAAATTTTCAATGGCCTTTTCCGGAAAACTACAAAGTGACGATAAATAAAAAATTACGTTGCATATAGATAAACGTATATCAGATGGCTACAAATGAGATTTGAAAAATCGTAGGAAAAGCAAAAGAGTTACCTAGGCTGTAGACGACTCCTTTTTTTGTTGCTGCTGTTGTTGTTTACTCATCGCTTCATGCTGTCTAATAGCGGCTTGTCTTATTTGGGCCTCGATGGACAAGGAATACTGGGTCTTTTCCTTAATAATATCTTGGATCTGTACAGATTCTTTGTTAAGCTTGTCTACTTTCTTTTGGTAAAATGCGATTGCTGCTTCAGCGCTCTTTTCAACGTAATATCCTGTACCAATGTCGACCATGAATTTCTTATTGTCTACAATCTTACCTGGGATGTATAATGATGCAGATGCTGGAACCAGTAGTTTTTGCCCTTCATTTCCTGCTTGGGAGACTGTTTTAATATCATCAATACATTCTGTGAACTTGCCCTTAGCCATGGTTAATGCTTGCAAGGACTGTGTGAAATGCTGCAATTCTTGGTCGAATTGCTGTTTTACAGCATTCAGCTGCTCGGGATTTAGTTTAGTTAAATCGACTAAGTTTCGAACATGCAGTAACTTAAAAGTTAGTAAAGTGTCTGTACGGTGGCAACAACGAAGGAGCTATTCATTTACATACTTTTTTGAGAGGACATGGCTTGATTTTTACAGTGCTCTTTCTTGTTTGGGTCACAGCAAGATTTTCATCTAAGACACTTTTCTATTTAAAATCGTTAGAACAAAAAAGAAAATTGTAACTTATGAGACAGCCACGCAACACAAAAAAGGGCATAAACAAAGTTGGTTATCCTAGAAGATGAACAATACTGATCCTACTTCATTTGAAAGTATATTGGCTGGTGTGGCCAAATTGAGAAAGGAAAAGAGTGGTGCAGATACTACCGGATCTCAATCGTTAGAAATAGATGCATCAAAACTTCAGCAGCAGGAACCGCAAACATCAAGACGCATAAATTCAAACCAGGTCATAAACGCCTTCAATCAGCAAAAACCGGAAGAATGGACCGACTCAAAGGCTACAGATGACTATAATCGAAAGAGACCCTTCAGGAGTACTCGACCGGGAAAAACTGTACTAGTGAACACTACCCAAAAAGAAAATCCACTCCTGAACCACTTAAAGAGCACCAATTGGAGATATGTATCTTCAACAGGAATTAATATGATATACTACGACTATCTAGTTCGTGGAAGAAGTGTACTGTTCTTAACTTTGACTTATCACAAATTATATGTCGATTATATCTCTAGGAGAATGCAGCCCTTATCTAGAAACGAAAATAATATACTGATATTCATAGTAGACGATAACAACTCTGAAGATACCCTTAATGACATTACAAAACTATGTATGTTCAACGGATTTACTCTACTTTTAGCATTTAATTTTGAACAAGCTGCAAAATATATTGAATATTTGAATTTATGAACAATTCCTATTTTCTTTTAATAAATCTGTTCCATGCTTATTACCATCCTTTGTCATTTTAGCGCTTTTAGCACCGAATTGAATGGCCCTTTTTGGTTCTGATGATATTCCATCCAACTTCAAATATTGCGAGGCAACTTTTCGAAGGATTAATTTGTTAACCTTGAAATTAATGGGAATTTCTGCTGTAGATAACTTTATAACATATTCATCTAAAAATGGGTATCTCACCTCCACACCATTATGAGCTATTACTTTATCATCACGATTCAGGTTGCGATCATAAATGTTGTTTATTTGCCTTGTAAGTTCCTCCACAAGTTCATGGGGTGGTTTGTTGGCAAACTTGTGATATCCACCGTAGAGTTCATCTGCTCCCAGTCCGCTGAATAACACTATCCCATGGCGTTGATATGGTGTTCTTTCCCCATTCGGAGAAGTTAAGAAACCTCTACCTCTCGACGCAAAAAAAAAAGCAATGGCTATAGACAAGTCCATTTCAGTCTGTTTAGGATACATTAAATTGATAACAAATGGCTTCCATTTTAAATACTCATCATAAGGAACGTCAACTTCAACCAGTTTGATATCAATATTAGGATATAAGTTTTGTAAAGTCTTTGCACTGTTAATGGACAGTTTTCTATCAGGTGTATCACGGGGAAAAAGACCAGTCCTGGGGTTTTCGAAGGATACATTTAGAAGCTCTATAACTGGTTTTCCACATTTATAATCATTTTCTTGCAACACCTCGCAGATCAACGCTACTATTACTGAACAATCAATTCCTCCTGAGAATAGTACCGCAATAGGAGAGTTTTCAATATGCCTGGGATGTATGGACTCTACCCTTTTTTTTACAGAATCACGTAGCACAGCATATAAATTTTTAGACACCTCTGACAATGATGTGAAATTCAGATCTATCTCTGATGTCACTTCGTATGGAAGATATGACCTCTGATTGGAATTTAACAACTTAGTTCGTGTATCATATTCATAAATAACTCCACCTATACAATCTTGAAAGGACCCAGCAGACCCCGTTACACTAGCGACGTACAATTCGTTGTCTGGGGTGACCGAATAAGACAAACTTCGCCTGCCAATTGGATCTCTGCCGAAATAGAGTTTGGATGAGTTCACGTCATATATAGTATAAGCATACTCGCCTTCCAGTGATTTTATGACATCAATAACGCCCATACCCTCTTTCAAATTCTGCAACATAGAAGCAATATAAAGACTATCATTATCACCTTGCGATATCTCTTTATTGTATAACTCACCATTGAATTGTAGGAAATATCTGTCATCCACATTAATACTCTGTTTCGTGAAAGGCTGCCTCAAAGATAAAACAGAAGAAAACCAACTTATTCGATAAGCTTTGACAGCTCGAAGAGAGGAGTAGTTTGGACCTCTTGCGGCTATGTACGGAATGATTTTGTTGAAAATCGACGATTCATTGGTACATGTTGTATCTCCAAATTCAGTTCCTTCTGGAAATTCAATTAACTCATCATTGAGGTGGTTATTGTTTGGACAATAATGCAATAGAATCCCGCACATGTCTCATAGTAATGCCAGATGCTCAAGGCTTTACTAAATCTGGAACTTTCCGATGCCTCAATATTTTTTCACTTTTCTTTCTTTTTTATTATTTTTTTCGCGAATGGGCTATATCAAGCTGCCGGTGCTTGATGTAATGACACATAACCTTGAAAAGTTCTACATCCAACGGGCTTGAGTTTCTCTTCATCAAACAGCAAAGAACAGGAATCAACAGCCATGACTGATGATGAAAAGAGGGAGATATTGAAAGAATTTGATCCTTTCAGCCAATTGGAACAGGCAAATGGCAACCCAGATAAAGATGTGAAGTTTAAAAAGGATGATCCTAATAAGGCAGCGGCAGAAGAAACTAATAGGGACATATCCGCGCAGGACAAAGGAGATGAGGAGCCATTTTATGACTTTCAAATATTCATTAAGCAGCTTCAGACTCCTGGTGCAGATCCTCTGGTTAAATATACGAAATCATTCTTACGTAACTTCTTGGCGCAAAGACTTCTATGGACGGTCAGCGAAGAAATAAAACTCATCAGTGACTTTAAGACCTTCATTTACGATAAATTCACTCTTTACGAGCCTTTCCGAAGTCTTGACAATTCCAAGATGAGAAATGCCAAGGAAGGTATGGAAAAGTTAATAATGGGGAAACTATATTCTCGCTGTTTTTCACCAAGTCTTTATGAAATTCTGCAGAAACCATTAGACGATGAGCATATGAAAGATTTAACCAACGATGACACATTACTAGAAAAGATTAGGCATTATAGATTCATAAGCCCCATTATGTTAGATATTCCTGATACTATGCCGAATGCCAGGCTGAATAAGTTTGTCCATTTGGCCAGTAAAGAGTTGGGCAAAATAAATAGGTTTAAGTCACCAAGGGACAAGATGGTTTGCGTTTTGAATGCAAGCAAGGTTATATTTGGTTTACTAAAACATACCAAGTTGGAACAAAATGGCGCTGACAGCTTTATACCTGTACTAATATACTGTATTTTGAAAGGACAAGTACGATATCTAGTTTCGAATGTGAACTACATCGAAAGATTCAGATCACCAGACTTTATCCGGGGCGAAGAGGAATATTACTTGAGCAGTCTTCAGGCTGCTCTTAACTTCATTATGAGCTTGACTGAACGTTCTTTAACTATCGATGATCACGAAGATTTTGAAGAGGCATACCAAAGAAATTTGAAACAACTAGCAGAAGAAAAAGAGGAAGAAGAGAAGAAAAAACAACTAGAGGTTCCGGATGAGTTACAGCCAAACGGCACTTTACTGAAACCCTTAGACGAAGTTACCAATATTGTAATTTCTAAATTCAATGAACTGTTTTCTCCAATTGGAGAGCCCACACAAGAAGAGGCATTGAAATCTGAACAGAGCAATAAAGAAGAAGACGTTTCTTCGTTAATTAAGAAAATTGAAGAGAACGAACGAAAGGACACGTTGAACACTTTACAGAATATGTTTCCAGATATGGACCCAAGCCTGATAGAGGATGTTTGTATTGCTAAAAAATCGCGTATTGGGCCCTGTGTTGATGCTCTACTTTCTCTGTCAGAATAATGATCTCATGCACATATTTCATGTATAGAGTAGCCTAGCAATATGTATTTGTAAAAATATAATAGTAAAAATAACTTACCGCAGGAGACATTTTTTACTGATAACGATCGCTTCTAAAACTCGTTAGTACAGGCTCGTTGTGACTTAGAATCAAATAATAGATGGGTTAGGAGGCGCACGTACCTTCCTAAGCACAGAAGGGAGCTTAAATTGCTGTTTCAGGCGGTGACTCAGCAACACATCTTAACTATCCAATGCTGACAGCTGAGTATTGCAACACAACTATCAGAGGGAGGAGTTTGCCGTTACTAATGTAGCAGGGTTTTTGAATCTAAAAAAATAAATGTACCAGTTGCATCCTAAGATTTTACTTGGAAAAATATATAAATAAGAAAACAATACATTCAAAATTGTGCCATTGTAATGACAAGTGTTTGTTCAGCACCAACGCAACCTCAAAACCCCTTTTATAGAGCAAACGCCTAATTAATAAATCAAAGGGACATATGTACTACGTATATCTGAATCAAGCCTACTTAAACGGGCCTGCCAAGTAGCTATATCATTTTTTTGTTTTCTTGAGGTTTTTAGGCGCCTGCTTCCTAATCTTTGTTGCCTTCGAATCTGTTGATTGTTTAGCGCTATTACGGCCCACTCCTTCCTCATCATCATCCGTCACCTGCTGCTCATCCTCATCCTCTTCCATCTCGTCACCCTCTTCATCCTCTTCTCTGTACCTCTTTAATGAATTTTGATTGTCTGTCTCATTGAACTGCTTCTTAGCTTCCGTAATCAACTTATTAGTAGCTATCAGTTCTTCTGCTCTCCCAAGCTTTATCGGGTCTTTACGAAGGGCAAACTTGAAATCTTCCAATCGGAGCTTATTGCGCTGAGAATTCTGGGCTGTATGGAATGCGTTAGTACAAACATCCACCAAATATCCAGATACCAATTCATCCAAACACTGCACAGTAGCTTGTAGTGGCTGCGGCACATCGCCGTAAGCGTAAAGCAAGGAACTTACATCCTTGTTAAACAGATTCGTTTTTTTCAGCTTCCTAGACATATCTTATCCAGCTCACCCTCGCCTGCCGTTACCTTTTGGATTTCATGTTGCAGTTGTTGATGAACCTTCTTTGTTATCAATGACTCTTCGCCTGCGGTTTCCGCTAGAACTCAAAAATAAATGAAAAAAAATATACACCTTGCGAAAAGCATCTCTTTTAGATTTGATGCTTTAGTGGGCAATAGTTACCGATATCAGTACCTCGAAAATTTTAAGTTGCAGATATAATGGGAATTTCCAGCAAGAATCGCCCTAAAAAAATGGGAAGGGCAAAGACGTTTACTGGGTGTTGGACGTGCAGAGGAAGAAAAGTTAAGTGTGATCTTCGGCATCCCCACTGCCAACGATGTGAAAAGTCTAATTTGCCTTGTGGCGGTTATGATATCAAACTCCGGTGGTCTAAGCCTATGCAATTTGACCCGTACGGTGTCCCAATCCCACAAAATTCTCCTGCAACTACTACGAACTTATCAGGTAGTGTCGATGAACCACAATACCAACGACGGAACATCGATTTTGTGCGCTATGATGAAGAATACGTGTATCATGAAGATATGGATGATGAGCTAACAATGCTGCATACTCCCCCAATTGAGAAAATAAGCGATAACAAGACGTGGATCATAAAGAAATTTGGGGTGTTTAAAGGAACAGATAAGATCGACAAGCAGTACGCTCCAAGGAAGAAGCGCAATAGGAAAAGAGTTGCCAAAAGCTTGGAGAGCTCAGCTTCTATTTCGTTATCCTCTTCACCATCTTCTTCAACTATTTCCTTTCCAATTAGACATATTGAAGACAAGTTGAGAAATAAAGGGCATGTAAAGACAGGTATTCTCTCTGCTAATGATGGTGTTCCACCAACACCAAATCTTTTAGATTATGACTGGAACAATCTGAATATAACAGGTTATGAATGGATCTCGAGTGAACTCAGAGATGATGCATTATTGTCAGCGGTGACCTTACAGGGACATCACTTAGGACACACACAGCCACAAGAAATCTCATTAGAGGAAAACTCTAACGTCGTGAGTGGGGAAGAGCAAGTGAATGCCAAAGAACATGGATGTGCCGTTGAGACTGATAATCAAGGTTCATCAACTTTACCTAATAAAGCAGCCAGTGCCAATGATAAACTTTACCAGCAAAACTTGAAGTTACTCTTCCAGAAAAACTCTTCGAACAGTGAGGAACCAGACCCTCAAGCATTGATCGACGATGTGTTCGTCAATATTGAACCAAGATCTCTGCCCGCATCTGATCTGAATAAAATAACTCTAGCTCCTCCAAATGAAGAATCACGCATGCCTAAGTCCATGTTAGAACTCACATCCTATTCCAGTGACCTACCACCTGAATTGGTAGATATTATACCCAAAACAGACCTTACCGTACATGGTTTAGCGAGATTTCTTTTAAATCATTATTTTAATAATGTTGCAGATAAAATGACAGTGGTCGTGCTCGAAAAGAACCCATGGAAAACTTTATACTTCCCCAGAGCCTTGATGGCATTAGGCGATTTAGCGGGTTTGGGACAATCCTCCAACTCGAGGAATGCGTTGTTGAATGCTCTTCTTGCTGTCTCTTGCTTCCACTTGCAAAGCAAGTACCCAAGGAACTACAAACTACAAAAATACTTTCTGGGCCTAGGTATCGAATTGAGAAATCAAGCCTCGAACTTTCTAAGACTATGTTTGAACACAAAATCAAGCATACCTGAGAAATATAAAGACGTACTAACTGCGATCTTATCTATGAACTCTATTGATGTTGTATGGGGGACGATGGCAGATTGCCAGGATCACTTGGCTCTTTGTGAAGACTTCGTTGAGTCAAGAATGAAACTAAGACCTAATATTTCTGAAAAGGCAAAAACCTTACACAGGATTTTCTCGTTTCTGAAGTTAATTCAAGATAGCACTGCGTTGGATAAAGTCAGGGCAAAGGAAATTGTTATTTTGCCAAGTGAAGAAGATGATAATTACAAACTATTAGATACATCTAACGCTACTAGCAGTAGCAGTGAGCCAAGAGTTGACGTTGTGCAGGAAGGTTTATTTAGAGAGGCACTCAATGAAAATGACGGCAAAATACATATTGAATTCGTTAAGGAGCCTATCACAAACGTATCTGCTGACTCTACTCCATCTTCGACCACTCCTCCAATTTTTACCAACATAGCAACAGAAAGTTACTATAATAAATCTGATATATCTAATCTAGTGTCGAAGACTGATGAAAACATAATTGGTACAGATTCACTCTATGGATTGCCTAATTCATTAATATTACTATTTTCAGACTGTGTTAGGATAGTGAGACATAATGAATATTATAATTTAACTTACCTACCTGTACCCCGAAAATTTAATGAACTCTCGTTAAATTTCGAAAAAAGATTATTGAAATGGAAATCAGAATGGAACTTCCATCAAGAAAATTCGGAGGGAAAAAGCTTCATAAACTCAACGGCTGAAGCACTATATCACCATACAATGAGCTTTTATTTCAGTTTAATTATTTATTATTTTACAATGGCAAGAAGTTTAAATTGCCAATTCCTACAAAACTATGTTGCCAAAGTATTAGATCACTTAAATGCAATGGAAGAATTGGTGGATCAAAAAAAAGTAAAAATTGTCCCTTTAATTTGGCAAGGTTTCATGGCAGGATGTGCTTGCACAGATGAAAACAGACAGCAAGAGTTTAGAAGATGGGCAGCCAAATTAGCTGAAAGTGGAGTGGGCTCCTATTGGGGAGCCAGGCAAGTAATGTTGGAAGTTTGGAGGCGACGGAAAGAGGATGAGCCGGGCGATAATTGGTATTCTATTTATAAAGATTGGGAAATGAATCTGATGCTATCATAAATATGTTATTTTTGGATTTTTCATGAATAGCCGGAGCCAGTAGCTGGAAGAACTGTGTCTTGAAATAATTCTTTACAATACATATGCACATACCATAAAGTACAAATATATAAACGCCTTTAATTAGAATATTGGGCTTGAAGGTTATCTTACTATTTTCGCTGTTCATCGACAACTGTCAATTGCTCCTATTTCTTGTTCCAAGAGAAAGCGTTTTTATCATTGGTCGCCTGGACATTCCTCTCCAATCACTTTTAGCCGCTTAGGATGAAAAAGTTGACAAAAAAAGACCTTACGAAGCAAAAATGAATAATAGCTACCCATATACATAATGTATAAGATGCTGTAATAAATAAGAGGATGAATTTTATAATTGGTCGTTAGAGAGAAGAAAAAAATTTATAAAATTGATATATAATAAGCAGTTGAAAATAAAAGTTCATACCCAAGAAAATTAAAATTTTAAAATGGTAAAATTTAATCTTCAATGATTCTTGAAATGATCGTGAAAAGTTCGTTTAACCCATTTACATGTTCTTTGGCATAAGTAGAAGTAGCATCACCATAAACAATGGCGTGTCCGGCTTTTACTTGCCCTTCACTTGCTTCATCATTGACCAATTTGAACAATGGTTCAAGCACAGGAGACGATGAACCAGAGACACATGCGAAATCAATATGGTTCATCGACACAGTGGGAGAGGCTGGAGGTTGTTGTTCTTGATCTGAAGGATTTTGTTGAGATGGTGTCTGAATATTTGTGATTTGGCCGGAACTCGTATCCAGTGGATCCGAAGCAGAATTATAGAATCTGAAAAGAAATTGAGCTGCCGATAAGGAAAGTCCCACTTGTTGTACGGAAACAACGTTTTTGTAAACGTAGGCATGAATACCTCTGTGGTCAAAAACAGTATTGATATGTGTGATGGCATCACCGATAACACTAGCTACACGATCTTGATCTTCCGCATTTTCAGTGTGGAACTTGATCATGGACTCATTTATCTTGTAGTACGAGCCAGGTAATCTTTCCACTTTGTCCTCGAGAATTTTGGCTACATCGTTACGCCAATCGACTTGATCAACAATGTTGTACCATACACCGTTCAGACTAACGTATGCACCATTCTCGGCAATCAACCCAATGTTTTGCACACGACTGTAAAGATTTTCCAGAATGGGCTTTGGAAATGAGTTCATGATGTAAACGATATTGCCCTTAGAAGTCATGTCATTCAGTATGGAAATCATTCTCGATGAAGGTGGTTCAGCAATGTTGAAAACAAACATACGCTTTTTAGATGACTGGTAATCTTCCATCAGTGTTTTTGTATTCAATTTGAAGATCTTGGAACCTTCTTGATTGAATTGCCACGAAATATGAATATCTTGTAAAGAAGTCTTGATCCAGTTTGTAGAGTCGTTGTTGATAATGTCTTTCATCAATTTCTTCCACTGTGGCCTTCTCTTATCGAATGGCATCTCCAACCCCTTGAGAATGGCTTGTGAGAAGTTCTTGGTATCCCATGGGTTAATTATTATAGCGCCATCATTCAATAAAGATGCACTACCAGTAAATTCTGACAACAGTAGGGGAGCATTTTTGTCCTCAGAACAAACGATAAATTCGTGACATGTCAAGTTCATACCTTCCCTTAGAGAGCTGACTACGAACAAATCTGCCTCTGAACTCAAAGCTAAATACTGAGAAAAATCTAGATCTTGATGCAAAAACACCACAGGTTGAGAAATACTAATATTGGTGGATAGCGAGTTGATTCTATCCACGACAATCATGATCTGGCGCTCCAGTTCTACATCCTTACTGCTTCCAATACAGATTTGAATTAAAGTCGATTTTTCCACGTATTCCGGATTTTCGACCAAGAATTTTTCATAAGCCAACAATTTCTTGTGAATACCTCTAATTCTATCGAATTGATCACGACACACAATTAGTTTTTTCCCTTGCCATCTTTCACGAATCAATTGACGCCATTGCATGACACTTCCATCCTTCAATTGCGATTGCAAATCAAAGGCGTCTATACCAACTGGGGTGAACCTCACAGAAACGACTCTGCCGTTATACTTTAGCTCTTCATCATGTACCACGTCCGCCATTAGCAGACGGTTAGACGTCTGTAAGAAATGTCTTGCATACTCCCTCGTCTGGAAGCCGACAAAGTCTGCACCGGTCAAGCCTTCTAAGATCTTCTCACGCTGAGCCAGACACCTAAACACTTCACTACTGGGGAACGAGACATGTAAGGTAAATCCTATTTTGGCAAAAGGCAAGACGTCTCTCACCATCTGCGGAACCAGCATTAAATGGTAATCATGAATCCAGATGGTGTCACCTTTCTTATAAATTTTAACGATCGCGTCCGCAAACCTTTGGTTTAAGTTTCTATAGAACTTCCAAGAGTGATCTTCAAAAGCCTTCGAGTTCGGATTGTCTGGAATCTGGTAATGCAGCGTAGGCCACAAGATTTGTTTACAGTAGTTTTTGTATGCGGCTTTGAAGGTGACGTCGTCCGTAAGGACAGGATAGGAGTCGTACTTGTCTTTTAAAGAGTCAGAGATGTTCGCAAGGATATTTTCCGGAATCTCATCCGTTGGGATTCCGACGGTACCGACCCACTTAACATGACGGTGCGGAATGATATTCTCCAAGACTGCAGTGTTTATGGCGTTCTTCATGGCGCCATTACCTTTGATAGAGGGAACGATCGACCATGGAAGACGGCTAAACAGCTCCTGAGATGACCTTAACAGCGCATATTTCTTAAGTTTAGATTTATTGGAATAGCCGCCGAACTTTGGAACCTTGTAGTCCTGCTTCGCGTCATCCATTTCCAAATCAGAAACATATTCCTCGTCAGGGGCAGTAGTTAGATCATCCGGGTCCGACTCATTATGCTGCGAAGACGTCTCACTCGACGAAATATCTGCTAACTCCGAATATTTCAGATTAGAAGGCTGTTTAGCCAATAAGGGGCGCTGTTTTGCAGCGGACGCAGTCAAGTGGGGCGTAATCCTTTTAATGGAAGGTGGCGCAGAAGACCCAGAAGATCCAGAGGAGGCCGAACCTTGTTTGGTCCTATTAACTAAAGAAGTAGCCGCCGAAGTAGGCCTGTTGCCCGCCCTCGATTTCGGGGTAACAATGTGGTTGTTGGGTCCTTCTAGGCTAGTTTGTGAGGTGTTGTTCAACAGTGAGTGCACTAACAATGACTTGTTGACGTTCTTTAATAAGTTGGCCGTGGGGTCCTGCTGTTGCTGTTGGATTGGCGAAGCAATTCTCGAACCGGAGTCATGCTCATGCTGGATTGGCGATGCGATGCGATCCGTGGGAATATTGGAAGAAGGGGAGAAGAATCGTTCCACGGAACCATTTTTCCGGGGTTTAAGCATAGTCTTGCTTGTTGGCGTATGTGAGGTAGTTGCATTCGCAGTCAAGTTTTCCATGAATATGTCCGAAGAGACAAGATCATCTAAAGTGGCAGTATTTGTCGTAGACGAGGCGCGGTTGAAAGCACTGGGTGACCTGGTGGCACTCCTTGAGATTGCTGGGGGGACACCTTGTTCTGGTGCTGGCGCGACCAATGATTCCTGTGAGATGTTGTTAGAAAGCGCACGTTGTTGCTGTTGGTCATTGGCCATAGCCTGGATGTTCACGAGAGATGAGTCCACCTGCGAGTTCTCAGGGAGAGAGGTGTCAAGCTCGAATTGTGGTTGGTAGGGCAAAAACAAAGATGCCACGATGAGAGCCATTGTGTTGATCTTGCGTTGCTATTGTATTCTTTGCTTTGTTTGGTTTTTTAATCGACGGGTGGGTGGATGTGCAATGACACGGTAGATCCTTATATTTATAGTTACATTAGTATTTATATTTAAGCTTGGCTAGACGGGGGCCCCAGGGTGAGTGTGCTAGCCCCTTGGTTCTACCCCCTTCTCCTTCCCTAGGTAACTGACACCATAGCCGCTGCCCGGACCCCCGCCCCTTCCTATCTCCCTCCGGCGAGGGCGCCAGGCCCGCCAGCCGGACTTAGACACTTTCGAGCAAGCAATCCCAAATACGCCATATCAAAATGCAGGGGCGGGGGTGACCCGCTTTTCTCGAAATTTCTATCTGGCCCTCTGTTTCGCCCCTTTTACCCTGAACGCGATTTTTGAGCGAGACGAGAAGAGCAGAAATTTCGCAATAAGTTACTACAATGGTGCCCGCTTTAGAACAATAACTCGGGACACATTTATACATTCCCACACACACAGACGAGGCACGGCTACCCACGCGCACAAAAGTAAAAATGGATGGATCGACTATAGTGTTTATACTGACGATGGTGTGCTTGTTTGTTTACACCGTGAAACACAGGGGCGCCAAGCAAGTACCCTCGCGAACCGTACAGGATGCCAAACCGGCGCCCTCGGTCGCCACCAACGACCCTTCTCCGGAGCCAGTACCATCGGCTCCGGAGGAACGCGTTGCTCGGTTAAACAGACATGGTAGTGATCGAAAGAGAGCCGTTAATAGTGACATGGTTGAAATCGTGATGACGATGGCGCCACATGTGCCTCAGGAAAAAGTCGTGCAAGATCTCAGGAACACAGGGTCCATTGAGCACACAATGGAAAATATCTTCGCTGGCAAACTAGATTAGGCATTCTTATGTACCGCATTAAATATATTAAAAATCACAAATCGACTGGCGTAGGATGTATGCGCCTCTTTTTACTATCGCTACTATTGCAGGGGATCTTCTTCACCGGCAGCATGTTCACGATCCCACCTGCCTCGCGCTGGTTCTTAGCCGCTACCGCGCTCTCGTCAGTGTCTAGTGGCTCTGCATGCATCGCTGGCGGCTCTATCCTTGAACCGAATTGCGTTTCTGTGTCGATCGATACATACGAACAGAATCCGTCTGTTGATGAGATTAGTAGGGTCGAGCCATCCTCAGACCATGCTAAATCAGTTATGGGTGAGTAATGTATATTTCCCACAACGCATAACGGCTCCAATACATCCGTGTCGTACACGAGTACTTCGTTAGTCGTTGCTATGGCAAATACTAGCTTATAGGGCAGCTTAAGCACACTCTTCTGGCACGTTTCGTAAAATACGGGCGAGAAAGCCGCCATCAGCGCTGGTTTCTTCAAAGATGGGATTCTAATCGCAGGCCGGTTTTTAACGCCACCAGCGCTGTTCAGTATTCCAGATCTAGTATACACGTATACGCAGTTCGCGACTTCATCACCAGCCACCTTATACACACCACTGGGAACTACCACCAAACCACCACAAGGCGATATGCTGCATCGCCTAAAGAATGAAGGTAGCGTCTCGTTGTGAAAAAGGTAATTTGTCCTCAGGACATCACCTGGACAAGGCAGTTCTGCCTTGGCAATCTTACTTCTAAGTTTCAGCCCTGTAACCACTCCTGCAGATGAAAGAATGACTCCATATACATGCAGAGACCGGTCCGCAGACTGTGAGAGAATAAACTGATTTAATGGGTCCCATGCAACACCTTGGACGTAGTGACCATGATCCGACTGGCCGCATACCAGCGTCCCAGCTCCAACATCGAACAGTCGTATCGAATTGTCCATACATGCCACCACTATGTTCCTGTTATCAGGTGACCACGCTAGATCGTAAATCTCTGCCGCCGCAGTAGCACCGCTACCACCACGCAGCCGTTTCCACACAACCCATTTCTCCTTGTTCTCGTCTGCTTCACTAGTCTCCGCATCCATTCCGAATGGTCTGACCACAGATTCTTGCTGTGTATTTGGATCTTCTTGCTTCCATAGCAGCACTTGGCCGTCATCGCCCGCAGACGCCAGTACGTCACCCTTCGAGTTGAATCGGATTACATTTATGGCCTGTTCGTGATGCGTCAGCGAGCCAAGAAAGTCAAGGCTTTCAATCTTACGCACCCCCCCATTTTGTCCGTTTTCATCTCTGTTCAACTTCCATATCCTAACCTTGTTATCACCACCAGCGGTGAAAAGCTTGTCGTTCGCACTGTTCTTTTGGAATGTGAGCGAGTAAACGGGTTGTGAATCATGCCAGTAGATTTGCAAATGTGAAGCTTCCATTGTCCTGCCCCTTTGCTCTAAGCTTTTCTGCCTCCTTCTTTTAAATTCTGATACGTACTATAACGCTATAATAATAGCCCATCAGTTAGACAGCGAGTTAACTAACGTGTTCGCCGGGCAACCCAAGGAAATAAGGCGTCCTTTTCACATTTTCATATTTTTTCAAATTTTTTTCAATTCTAATTTTCCTTTTTCTCCCCCACCGTCTATAAAAGCTAGTAGTTTTCTACTTTTCACCACAGAAATCTATTCCTTCGATAACAGTCCCTAAATAAAAACACGACAAAAAGGCCCCACGCAAGCATGTGCAGCAACGGACAGGCGTCGTGCGCACAAACTTGCTCAGGGGCCCGAATACTAGCACATATGTCAAATTCCTAATTAACGTTTTTTATATTCATCGTTTCTTAGAGCCGTAATTGTGCTGATATCAATATCAGGGAAGAACATACCATATAGAGGTGTCAAGTACACCGAACGATCGTGGTGCTCCCTCAGCCACGGGCGTGCTTGGACGCTATTCCCACATATATACGCAAACAATCTATGTCTTCTCCCTCCTTGCCAGAAAGCCGGCTCCTGCTTGTAGTTAAGGTATATATGTATATATTCCGGGTAAGAATATTTTGTAATACCAAAAATTTTCTTCTTGAAATGAATACTTTGAGACATCTTTAATATTCGAACAGAAACACAAATAAAGAGATAACCCTTTCCACCGCTAAAAAAAGGACCCCATCAGCCATGGCTACACCTTCATTTGGCAATTCCTCTCCACAATTGACCTTCACTCATGTTGCTAATTTTATGAACGATGCTGCTGCTGATGTATCCGCTGTGGATGCCAAGCAATTGGCCCAAATAAGACAGTTTTTGAAGGCTAACAAGACAAATCTTATCGAGAGTCTGAACACAATAAGGCAGAATGTAACTTCTTCCGGCGATCATAACAAGTTACGCTCTACAATTGCAAACTTATTGCAAATAAACGTCGATAATGATCCATTCTTTGCTCAATCTGAGGACCTTTCTCATGCTGTAGAATTCTTTATGTCTGAGAGATCATCTAGACTTCATATAGTATACTCACTTCTCGTTAACCCTGACATCGACCTCGAGACATATTCATTTATTGACAACGATAGATTCAATGTAGTGGGGAAATTGATTTCTATAATATCATCTGTAATCCAGAACTACGACATTATTACAGCTTCATCTTTAGCACATGATTATAATAACGATCAAGACATGTTCACAATTGTCTCATTGGTGCAGTTAAAAAAATTTTCTGATTTGAAGTTTATCTTGCAGATATTACAAATTTTGAATTTAATGATCCTCAACACAAAAGTACCAGTAGATATCGTCAATCAATGGTTTCTACAGTATCAAAATCAATTTGTTGAATTTTGCAGAAATATAAATTCAACAGACAAGAGTATAGATACCTCGTCACTACAATTGTACAACTTTCAGAATTTCCAAGACCTCAGTTACCTCTCAGAAACGCTTATTTCCAGGATTTCATCTTTATTTACTATCACAACTATATTGATACTTGGACTGAACACTTCAATCGCGCAATTTGATATTCAGTCACCTTTGTACATGGATACAGAAACTTTCGACACCGTCAATAGCGCTCTAGAGAATGATGTAGCAACCAATATCGTCAACGAGGACCCCATTTTCCATCCAATGATTCATTACTCCTGGTCATTTATACTTTATTATAGGCGAGCATTACAATCGTCGGAATCATTTGATGATTCAGACATAACGAAATTTGCTCTGTTTGCTGAATCACATGATGTTCTTCAAAAATTGAATACTCTCTCAGAAATTCTATCCTTTGATCCTGTTTACACCACAGTAATAACAGTATTTTTGGAGTTTTCTTTAAATTTTATTCCTATAACTGCATCTACTTCCCGGGTTTTCGCCAAGATAATTTCAAAGGCACCAGAGCAGTTCATTGAGAATTTCTTAACTAATGACACTTTTGAGAAAAAATTGAGCATCATAAAGGCTAAATTGCCCCTATTGAACGAATCACTGATCCCGCTAATTAATTTAGCCTTAATTGATACCGAGTTTGCCAATTTTGAATTAAAAGATATATGTTCATTTGCTGTTACCAAAAGTAGTTTGAACGATTTGGATTATGACTTAATTGCTGATACAATAACAAACTCTTCTTCATCCTCCGATATTATAGTGCCTGATTTGATAGAGTTGAAGTCTGATTTACTAGTGGCGCCACCCTTAGAAAACGAAAACTCTAATTGTCTCTTGTCAATACCAAAATCAACAAAGGGAAAAATTCTTACTATCAAACAACAACAACAACAACAACAGAATGGACAACAGCCGCCAACTACTTCCAATTTGATTATTTTCCTTTACAAATTCAATGGTTGGTCTTTGGTGGGTAGAATATTGCAAAATCTATTACATTCATATATGGAAAAGGGTACACAACTGGATGAATTACAACATGAATTGATGATATCCATAATAAAGTTAGTCACTAACGTTGTCGATCCGAAAACCTCGATCGAGAAATCTAGTGAAATTCTGTCATATTTATCAAATTCTCTGGATACTTCAGCCAGCACCATAAATGGAGCGTCGATTATCCAAGTAATTTTCGAGATTTTTGAAATATCACTACAAAGAAAAGATTATACCTCAATTGTACAATGTTGTGAATTTATGACTATGCTGACACCGAATTACCTTCATCTTGTTTCTTCTTACTTGAACAAATCGGATTTGTTAGACAAATATGGTAAGACTGGTCTTTCCAATATGATACTCGGTTCGGTTGAATTATCTACGGGGGATTACACATTCACTATCCAATTGCTTAAGCTAACAAAAGTCTTTATTCGAGAATCTCTCTCATTGAAAAATATCCATATTTCCAAGAGAAGTAAAATTGATATTATTAATAAGTTGATTCTACATGCAATTCATATCTTTGAGAGTTATTACAACTGGAAGTACAACAACTTCTTACAAAAATTCGAAATTGCCTTCCATTTGACATTAATTTTTTATGATGTACTTCATGACGTTTTCACCATAAATCCACATCAAAAGGATCAGTTAATCATTTCCTCGTCAGCAAACAAATTGTTGCAGTTATTTTTGACTCCCATGGATTCCATTGATTTGGCTCCAAATACTTTGACGAATATTCTGATTTCACCATTGAATACCACAACAAAAATTTTAGGCGACAAAATTTTGGGTAATTTATATAGCAAGGTAATGAATAACTCCTTCAAGCTGTGCACGCTTTTGATCTCTATTCGAGGTAGCAATCGTGATTTAAAGCCAAGCAACCTGGAAAAATTGCTTTTCATAAATTCATCAAAATTGGTTGACGTTTATACCCTACCAAGTTATGTTCATTTCAAAGTGCAGATCATAGAGTTGTTAAGCTATTTAGTAGAGGCTCCTTGGAATGACGACTATCCATTTCTGTTATCTTTCCTTGGTGAAGCAAAGTCAATGGCATTTTTGAAAGAAGTCCTGTCGGACCTGAGCTCTCCCGTGCAAGATTGGAACCTTCTCCGAAGTTTGTACATTTTTTTTACTACCCTATTAGAAAGTAAACAAGATGGGTTATCTATCCTCTTCTTAACAGGTCAATTTGCCTCCAATAAAAAAATTAATGACGAATCCTCCATAGACAAAAAGAGTTCTATATTAACTGTTTTGCAAAAGAATTCTTTACTATTAGATTCAACGCCTGAAGAAGTAAGTTGCAAGTTATTAGAAACGATAACATATGTTTTAAACACTTGGACAAATTCTAAAATATTCATAAAAGATCCTAAATTTGTGAATTCCTTATTGGCTAAGTTGAAGGACTCAAAAAAATTATTTCAGAAAAAGGAAAATTTGACTCGTGACGAAACTGTTTCTTTGATTAAGAAATACAAATTGATCTCAAGGATTGTAGAAATATTTGCGTTGTGTATTTACAACTCCACTGATTCAAACTCGGAAATTTTAAATTTTTTGAATCAGGAAGACTTGTTTGAATTAGTTCATCATTTCTTCCAAATTGATGGGTTCAATAAAACTTTTCATGATGAATTAAACTTAAAATTTAAAGAGAAATGGCCCAGTTTAGAGCTTCAGTCGTTCCAAAAAATTCCATTATCCAGAATAAACGAAAATGAGAATTTCGGTTATGATATTCCGTTATTAGATATAGTTTTAAAAGCTGACCGTAGTTGGAACGAACCAAGTAAGAGTCAGACAAATTTTAAGGAGGAAATAACAGACGCTTCATTAAATTTGCAGTATGTCAATTACGAAATTTCTACCGCAAAAGCATGGGGCGCACTAATCACCACGTTTGTAAAGAGGAGCACTGTTCCGTTAAATGATGGTTTTGTCGACTTGGTAGAGCATTTCCTCAAGTTAAATATTGATTTTGGTTCAGATAAACAAATGTTTACCCAAATATATCTGGAAAGAATTGAGTTGTCGTTTTACATTTTATATTCGTTCAAGTTGTCGGGAAAATTGTTGAAGGAAGAAAAGATAATTGAATTGATGAACAAGATTTTTACAATTTTCAAATCTGGTGAGATTGACTTTATTAAAAATATTGGTAAGTCACTAAAAAATAACTTTTATAGACCTCTTTTGAGATCTGTCTTAGTTCTTCTCGAGTTAGTCTCGTCAGGAGATCGTTTCATCGAATTAATATCTGATCAACTACTGGAATTTTTTGAATTAGTGTTTAGTAAGGGTGTTTATTTGATACTGTCTGAGATATTATGTCAGATTAATAAATGCTCCACGAGGGGTTTAAGCACCGATCACACCACCCAAATTGTCAACTTGGAGGATAATACTCAGGATTTATTGTTATTATTATCACTCTTCAAGAAGATCACCAATTTGAATCCCTCTAAAAACTTCAATGTTATTCTAGCATCATCCCTAAACGAAGTTGGAACTTTGAAAGTTATACTGAACCTATATTCAAGCGCGCATTTGATAAGGATTAACGATGAACCAATTCTTGGGCAAATTACTCTGACCTTTATCTCCGAATTGTGTTCTATTGAGCCAATTGCTGCAAAACTCATCAACAGTGGATTGTATAGCGTTCTATTGGAAAGTCCACTATCTGTTGCAATACAGCAAGGTGATATAAAACCTGAATTTTCGCCTAGATTGCACAACATTTGGAGCAATGGTTTGTTATCCATTGTTCTACTACTATTAAGTCAGTTCGGTATCAAGGTTTTACCTGAGACATGCCTATTTGTTTCATATTTTGGAAAACAAATAAAATCTACAATATATAACTGGGGTGACAACAAGTTAGCAGTGTCAAGTTCGTTGATAAAGGAAACGAATCAATTGGTTTTATTGCAAAAAATGCTAAACTTGCTAAATTACCAAGAATTGTTTATTCAGCCTAAAAACTCTGATGATCAACAAGAAGCTGTAGAATTGGTTATTGGTCTAGATTCTGAACATGATAAAAAAAGGTTAAGCGCTGCATTAAGCAAGTTTCTAACACATCCAAAATACTTGAATTCAAGAATAATACCTACAACTTTAGAAGAGCAACAGCAGTTGGAGGATGAATCAAGCAGATTGGAGTTCGTCAAGGGTATAAGCAGAGACATTAAAGCATTACAAGATTCACTATTCAAGGACGTTTAACTTATTTTGTAAGTTATGTAAAGCTACATAATATAATAATGAACAGTGCAAGTGCAAGGGTGGCCCTTGGTTGCTATACTGCGGACTGCGACTGTATGAGCTTTTTCCATCCCAGTTCTATCCATTGTGTACTTTTTTTTTTTCATCGCCTTACGAACTTCAAAAATATGTAAACAATAAGATAAGTAAATTAACCGAAGACTCTCATGCTTTGAAAGCGCCATAAGTGCGCGTGTTTTTGCCTTCTGATATGATATCGTATGCCTAAGTTTCCACAGTTTCGATTGATTTTAGTTTTGTTTTACTTAATATCAATGATACAATGGTCGGTAATCACTTTTTCGCTGGGGTTCTTTCTTAATGTCTGCATCTTTGCGTACTTCGTATTCTTCAAATCCTTGCCTGATTTACCGAAACCTCAGCCAAGATTTGTTGATATCGTACCGGAAAGTTCGAATACTGTGGATGTTGATAAAGAATTGAAGTCTGTCGAGGGTTTAATACAAGATGGGAACGCGCAAATTGGGAAAGAATTAGAGAGTATTGTTAATTTAATTATTAAAGATTTTGTTGAGCCTTGGTTCACAAAAATCGATAAGAATAGTGACGCAGAGTTCCTCAAAGTAATAAAGTGGAGATTATTACAAACGCTCCTAGTGGTGAAGGACAAGTTGATGAAGAATGATAGTGCCAGCTTGATTGTTCTGAAGCTGTTGCCTATATTTAACAAACATTTCAGCACATTTTGTGATGCCAGAGAAGCTGTGCTAAGCGATTTGACTCTTGAAAGGCATAAATCAGCCAACATCGATCTACAAATTGCCGTTGAGTTTAATAAAAACTACAAAATACATAAATCATTATCATTGAAGCCGAATGCTCTTCAGAAAGAAATTGAAAAATCCATAAGGAAAACTGTGATCGGGCTCCTTCCTCACCTTTTTGATAATGATGAGTTAGATTCATTGCTTGTTTTCACATTAATGACGGAAGTTCTCACTACGTGCATTATTTCTCCATTAATTTTCAAATTTACTGATCCAGATAGTTGGAATTTAAGAATTGTAAGCCTTTCACAAAATTATTTCGAGGAAAAACACAAAGTTCACAAGATAAGAAGAATGTTGAGTAAAGAGTTACAAGATCATAAAAAAGTGATGAATGACGTAGCGAACAAAGATGTTGGAGAACTCTCAAGTGAAAAATTGGAGCTTAACGCTGAATATACTGGAAAACAATTCGAGCATTATCTCAACCAGTTGGACTCCTTGTTGGATTTAAGTGATATCAAATATGTTGCGTATTCATTGGCCCTCAAAATATACCAATTGAAAGAAAATGAACATTTGACCAAGGAAAATTTGAAGTATAAGAAACGATTACTGCTTTCCTTAAATTTGATTGAATCAAAGTTATCGGTCCCTGGCTCGGAAATCGATACGGCAAGCAAAAAGCTTGCAAGAGAGGCTAATTATCCCGATTTAAATATGGATAATGGAATAGTATTGAAGGAAATGGCTTCATTTCTTACCTCCATCACATTGAAGGACATTGTAGACGATAGCGAGTTTCTTCCTTTTTTTGAATCATTTTTAGGCAGTGTTCCTGAAACACAGGGTTCAACATTTTTAGAGTATTCGCAAACAATTGAATCATTTAAAAATCCCTTGGAAGATGCTACATCTGAAGATATAATTTCTGGTTATTCAGGAATTAGCACAATGCAACTGCAAGAGATTTCTTCAAAGTTTTTTCATAACAATAACTTGCAAAATATGAAATTGCTGGATGAAGGTTTAGTGAAAAATATAATACTTTTCAGAAATTCCTTTCAAATCAATAACGATGAAGACACATTTATCCTAGCTCGGAAAAGCGTTTTACTACTACAGACAGAGGCTATAAAGTATCTCGATGATAGATTTTTACCTCTTTTCAAGAAAACACCTTCATTTCTCAAAATGCTTTCAACATCCCACATCATTTCGACTGATATATATGCTCACTTTCTGAGTAGAATCGGTGGTGTTAACAATCCAGAACAAAACAAAATAATAAAAGATAATGTGAAGACTGATTTTATGAATCCTGTCAGAATATTCGCAAACCCCGGCATCACAGATGCTTTAGATAATATAGTGAATGGATCGGAATCCAAGCCGGATAAATCAAGAATAAGCTCAAATCCCCGTTATTCTCAGCTCTTTGGTTCAGAAAATGACAACATTTTCAAAGATAAACTCTTCGACGATGAAAACGATAATACCTCAGAAATTTCTGTTGTCGAGGATCAGTTGGATCACCCACGTAATATGGAGAAAGTAAGTGTTTCCAGCGGGAATTCAGGCCTAAATCCTAGCCAATTTTATGGGTCAAACAACTTTAGGGATAATATAGCATCCTTGACTATTTCAATTGATCAGATTGAGAAAGAGCTTGAACTTTTAAGGCATTTGATTTTGAAGGCAGATCTGACCAACAATCAAATGCAGTTGAAAATTTTAAAAAAGTCACAAAGAACCCTATTAAAGGAACTAGAAATGAAGGAACTGTTGAAACAGCAATATATGGTACGAGAAAATGGTAATAGTTTGTTCAGAAAAACTAAGATATACATTAGGTCGTACTTCAGTGAGAATTCTAGTAATGGCCTAAAAGAAATAACTTATTATATCATCAATATCCATCATTTTAACAATGGGCAGGTAAGTTCTTGGGATATGGCAAGGAGATATAATGAATTTTTTGAATTAAATACATATTTGAAAAAGAATTTTAGGGATCTGATGAGGCAGTTGCAAGATTTATTCCCGTCAAAAGTGAAAATGTCATTGAAATATCATGTTACAAAAACATTGCTTTATGAGGAACGAAAGCAAAAACTTGAAAAGTACTTGCGAGAACTATTATCTATTTCTGAAATATGCGAAGATAACATTTTCAGAAGATTTTTGATAGATCCTACCCCATTCAAACTGAACAAGGAATATATGCATGATGATATTCTGGAGGAGCCACTTCATGAACCTATTGGTAGTAGTAATAGCACAAGTAATAGCAGTTCTGTTGTTGATTTACAAAGCTCTGAAGACGGCGGCGAATTGAATTTCTATGAAGATGAAAGACATTTTTTCACCGATTCTGGCTATCCTTTTTATTCGCAAAATAAATCTTTTGTTAAACAGATATGTGACTTATTTATTTCGCTCTTTGCTTTAAATAAGGCCAACGCGGGTTGGTTAAGAGGAAGGGCTATAATTACCGTTTTACAACAGCTTCTTGGGAGCACTATTGAAAAGTATATAAAGGTCAGCATTCAAAAATTGAGATCAGAGGATCAAGTATTTGAAGCAATAGTTACATTCAAGAATATGCTATGGGGTGATAACGGTCTGTTCGAAAGAAAAAGAAATGAAACGGCAGAGGCAACAAGAAGCGAAGGTGAAAAGTTACGGACGGAACAACTCGCTTTAACCAGTTTGCAAAGACTCTTCGCAGACACTTGTGGTCGTGTAGTTGGTCTAAGAGATTCTCATGAAGCTGCTGGCCGGGTCCATGCCATGCTACAGAATCCGTATTTAAATGCCAGCTTACTGTTGGAAGCTCTTGATGCAATTTTATTGGACATAATATGTAATGACTGAAAATAAAACTTGACTAAGTACCGAACAATCTAAAAAAAAAGTGTAATTGTCACAATAGCAAATAAATTGGTACACTTCTTCAGCCGCTTTCAAAATTGTGTACTTCTTCTTAAAACAATTGGGAAGTATTTATTTTTCACGCTTTTGTAATCTGAAAAAAAAAAAATATCAATGATATTCAACAGGCTAGCAACTAACGAAATCAAAAGAAATAAAATAAGCCATAAGCTATAGTATCATAAAGTCAACATGCCTAGATTAGAAGAGATTGACGATTTCAATGATATCGACGACCTTGATATGGAATTGGCCGAGTTAGATCCATCTTTGAGGACGCCGATCGCTCCCAAGATAACGCCTAAGGTTGTAAGGAGCCAGGACCAAGAGAACCCTGCATTTTTACCTGGCACGAATAACAACAGTAATAGCAACAACAATAGTAGCAACGAAAAAGAGCAGTTGAGTTTTATTAACCCAAAAACTGGTAAGGTTGAACGTTCGGAGGCTATTTCGAAGAAAGATTTAGAAGAAGTCAAAAGATTCCAAGTACTCTATCCATGTTACTTTGACATAAACAGATCACATAAGGAAGGGAGAAGGGTTCCTAAGGAGTTGGCTGTTGAAAATCCTTTGGCTAAAACTATGGCAGATGCTGTCCGTGAATTGGGAATATTATGCATTTTTGAAGGTGAAAAATGTCACCCACAAGATTTTGGTAATCCTGGTAGAATTCGTGTACTTTTCAAAGAAAATGGACAATTAATTGGCGCAGCCACTAAATTCAAAGGTGGAAAGAGGCAATTAATGAAAGCTGTTGGGGAGTATATGAAAAGACATCCAACTACTATTGAATCTTTAAGGGAGATTCCATATGGCCCTGATTTCGACAATATTGAATTCAAAAAGATTCCACGTGTAAAGGGATTCAAAATGAATGAGATTGTTCCGCTGCATAGTCCGTTCTTGATGGGCCACCCAATGACAAAATCTGTTTACGAAACTCCTAAGATTACAGCGGCAGAAAAGTCGTTCAAGCCACCAAAAAATAAGTACAAAGTAGTTAGAAGATGATTGTCTCCTTTACCCATTTATGTATATGTATATGTATATTGAGATTAATATATTAATATATTAATAGATTATAATAGCAGAACTATAAGAATATGATGTTTGTTCAGATCAAGTGCTAAATGACTTGTTGTATCAGCTTTTAAATTTTTACATCAAGACAAATCAATTATTCGTATTATTTCGTCTGTAGTTGAAACAGAGTTCAATAAGCCAAGAGTTTTGAAGCAGCTACAGGCAAGAGGTACCGAAACACAGAAAAAAGTAACAAGAAAACTCTCTCGCTCTATATATATGTGTGTGAATATACGCTATTTATACACATATATAGATGAGCGGCGTGCATGTATCGTAGTAACTAAGATTAATAGTTCTTAAAAGAGATAAATAAATCATTTAATTAAAAAACTGATTTTTAAGCGGAGGCACCGTAGGTTTGAAGGTATTGTTCGATCTTGCTTTTCTCTTCTGCTGTTATTCTGCCTTCCAAATAGGTAATTATGTGAATTAAGGAGACAATGCTCAAGACTGGGATACCGTATTTTTTGCTAACAGTTTGAGTGGCGCTGAGTCCTTCTTTATCGTCAGTACTCACAACTTCCTGTCTATCAAGAGCAATTATGGAGCCAACTACCTGACCCTTGGCGTTACTGATGATCTCAAAGGCCTCGTTAATGGCAGTACCAGCAGTCATGACGTCGTCGATGATTAATATTCTCTTGTTTTCTAGGGCAGAGCCGACAATGATACCACCTTCACCATGATCTTTGGCTTCCTTTCTGTTAAAAGCGTACTGAATGTTTTGAAATTTAGAGCCACCAATCTCCGCCAATTTCACACAAACAATAGCAGCAAGTGGGATACCTTTGTAGGCAGGACCGAAAATCACATCAAATTTCAAATCAGATTGTATGATGGCAATTGCATACGCAGTAGCCAAATTGGAAAGCAATTTACCAGTATTGAACAATCCCAAATTAAAGAAATATGGCGATTCTCTACCTGATTTCAACTTGAATGAACCAAATCTTAGAGCCTGGCATTCGATGGCCAACTCTAGAAAGTTCTTTTGGTAGTCTTCCAACATAATAGGCATTTTGAATAACTTTCTTAATCTTTATTTTTTTTGTGTATCCTTCATACAATGTCAGACACAATAATACGCAACCAAAATTCCGTTAGTAGTATATCGCAGAAGTAATGCTTTATGGAAATTTTGAATGAATCTTATTTGACAAATAAAAGCCTGTTAATAATAAGAAGTGTCTTTATTCAAAAAAGGAACGTAAAGTTGGAACAATGATTGAAATACCCCACAAAATTCTCCCAAAAAAAAAAAGACAAAATGCAATTTCCTTTTGAAATGTATTCAAAAAATAAATTTGTTAAAAACCTCTGATTGATGATGAGATCAAACTACCAAACAATTGTTATCAAATCAAAATGCTCTTTGTTTTGCTTATTGAATATGGAAAATGTTTGAAAAATTTTCAAGCGCTGGTCATTTGGAACGAAAGTAACTGTCATCTTGAAATCTATGGTAAAGGAGAAATAAAACATTATTCCCCAGGAATTGAGAGGAAAGTAGGGCAGTTACTAATGGAAAAGGACGCATTGGAGGTTAGACTGAAGTCTATCAGACATTCGCTGGACAAGAATACCAAACTTTTACCGGGAAAATATAGGAATACTCTAGGAGAGCGACTTATTACCAAATGGAGGTACAAGAAGAAATCCCATAATGGCAGTTCAATGTTGCCTGAAAAATGTAAGAGCCACGTGCAATTGTATGATGATTTGGTACAAGAAAGCTCTAAACATTTTGTTGGTTTCCGATTACACGATCTTCGGGCCTTGTTGAAAAGAATATGCTCCATTCAAAACTACACAAGGCATGTGCTCATTGAATGGGACGTTCGATGGGTCAATCCACTGACTCTAGCATCCAAGGGCTGGGAGCCGTACCAAAGTGCATCCCAGTCGCAAGTGCCATTTAAGTGCTGTTGTTGCCATGCCATTATGACAATTCCTTTATTAAAAAATGGCGATGATGTCGCCGATTACAACATGAAATTGAATGAAAAAATCTGGAATTGCAATATAATTGGAAATCATCTTCAAAAGTGTCCGTGGAGGGAAAATCAGGTTGATTTAAACAAAGAGTATTATTTAAGCTCACAAAACCTTATAAGGGAAATTGAAAGAATTCATACAGAAATTGACAGAATTGTTTCCGGATCAAATGAATTTAGCCTTAAAAGAAACTCTTCCCGTATATTTCATTACCTGTCTGAGAAAGAAATACAAAAACTGGCATTTTTTTTCGATTGTAAAGACTATTCTCTCGTAGGTCTGTTGCTTCTCGGCTACACGAAATTCCAGAAGGATGATCTGGTTCAATGCACGGCTTGCTTTCATCGAGCATCCCTGAAGAAGTTAGAATATACAGAATTTAACGGACACGCTCTATGGTGTCGGTATTACAACAAAGAGTTGTTGCCCACAATGTTGCTGGAGTTAATCGGCAAGGAGGACAAACTAATAACGAAATTGGGCGTGGGAGAAAGACTAAATAAATTAGAGGCTGTTCTACAAACTTTATAAATTAGATGTAATACATTATCCAAATTCTCATATGCTTGTATATGCCCCCATGCTGATGCGCAGATTCTGTCACTCTCTCTTTAAATTACGTGCACATATGCATACGCAACAGCCACGTTATATTCATGCAAAAAACCGAAGCAACATCATTATTTCAGTTATTCTCGTCGACGAATTTCTTTACTTTTTCGACAACCTCTTCAATTTCCTTATCTAGCATAAGTACAATTAAACCATCGCTACTAATTTCGTATTTGATATGACCTTCGTTCGGTATACATATTTCGGCATCGAACTTATCAAACCAGGTATTTAATTCGTCCAGTTCGTCAACATTAAATGGAAGTACCAACTCGTCAACAAATTCATGCATTTTTCCCGGCTTACCTTTCAAAAATTTTTCATCTTCTTTATTTATCTTGGTGTCGTCTTCTAGTAAGACGAGCATCCTATAAGTATTACTCTTGGACATTTCGTTTTTCTCTTTCGTCTTAGTGTAGTACGAGATAGAATTCAACCGCAAGGTAGCCTTGCTGTATTGGACAGATCATTCGAATTTGTTCCAAATAGGATGAGATGAGGTCGGCTTTTCTTCATTCTCACTAGAAAATTTAAAAAAAAAAGAAAAAAATAATTACATAAATATATATTTATATGTATATACTGTAGTCCTTCCTTGTATGAAAAGAGGACGTTTTTCGTGATAATAAGAAGTTTGACACTAAAAGGGCATCCTTACAATACTTGAAATATGTGGCCTTATATAGGTATCTATCAATCTTGTAAACAGTTATGAGTTAAATGTCTGGAATTAAGATTGTGCCATCAGAATCATTTTTGTCCATCATTCCCAAGGCAGAATCACCATTGAAGGCTATATCTCCAGTGCCCACCTGCTCCATGTATAAGGTATGATTGACTAAATTCAAGTAGGAGTACATGAAGTTACTTAGCAATACTTGTTGTCTTAATTCCCTCCCGGGATCGCTAAGCTTCAGATGGCTGAGTCTGTAAATAGCCCTTTCAACATTAATTCCTAGACGATGGTCAAACATAATCACTGTAGAGTTGGTGATCATTGGTAATGGGAATCCAAAAGCACTGTCTGTGAATTTTATTGGAGCGTTTGGGTAATCTGGTTTAACGACATCTTCAAATGTCAATTTTCTTGGAGGCAAAGTTGAGATTTGAGGGGCAGTAGGTGAAGTGTTGTCTTCTCTCTCTGCTCCTATATCCTCTTCTAGTCCAGCTGTCGTATCTCTACTGATACTAGAATGCACTTCCACGTCGTAGTTTACATCACCACCACTAATATCAAATGAATCGTCGCCGTCTAACTCGCTTATAGTTTCCACCACAAATTCAGAACTGTGGCTAGTATGGCTGTCAGGAAGAAGGGTGGAAGCATTTGAACTTCTCACTTCCGGTTCAATGACGCTTTCTGTATCTATATCTTCGGTAATTGTTTTGGTGGGGGATGAAGGGCGTTCACAGTTCACTTCCGCTTCTTGGGGCTTTTTCTTGGGACTTTTCCTGAATTTTGATAAACTCGAATGCGAAGCCTTCTTTTTCAGTTCTTTTTTAACACTTTTTTTGATTACTTTCACATCTGATTTGCAGGTACCACTATGTTGTTTTCTTTTGAATAATTTGGCAAGCCTTTTCTCCAAGGAATTTTTCTTATGTGTACTGGCTTGGGTGTCAGTAGGCAGTTCTACCTTTTTCTCCACGGCTGCTGGTGCAGTAGGCTTAGATGGCTGGGATTCAGATGAAGAAACGACTGAAGGAGTGATTACCACGGATTTTGCTTCTTCAGAATGTATCTGGAAAATTGGCGAATGTCTATTTTTGGAATGGTTTATTCTTTCAGAGGCACGTTTGGTAGATTTCGCTCTCCTCGATACACTCAAGTTAACAAAGTCAGCTTTTTCATTGTCCACACATTCTTCATCGTCTTCATCATCTGTAAGCTGTTGATAAGTTTGTTCATTACCGTTCAAACTTCCATTGCTAGAATTCAACCATGACCAGCCATGATTTGGTTCGCTGTTATTGGTATTTGATTTTTCACTCGAGCTAACGTGCTGATCCAATTTTTCAGAAATCATCGAACCAGTGTTATGCGGCTTTATTAAAACGCTGTTGTTAGAACTATCTGTAGATAAAAGACTGCTCTCTTGAGAAATAGATGCATGCGTCAAATCTTCTTCATCCGAGTAGTAGTTGGTGCTATCAACGTATTTCTCATTTTCGGTACTCCAATCAGTACTTGTTCTTCTGTAATGGTCGAAAATCTCGTGAAAATCATTCAATGATGCTTGCTCCTGAGGCACTTGTGTGTATGAGGCAGGCGATGATGCACTTCTGCGATTGTCATTAGTTTGTATATTCATTAGGCTATTGAGTTTTACCGCCTGTGGAAGGCTACTACCCTCTAGTCTGATCTTATATGTGTTGAATTTAGACCTCCTTAGAGAAGATCTCTCTGGTATGGTAAGTCCAGTTTCATTAAACATATTTGATGCAAATTCGTTATCATTTTCAGTGTGATTGCCGTTCAAATGAAGACTTTCGTTGGTAAATGACCCTGACATGCTCAAGCTTCTGGCTAAAGTCACCGCATCTGAGTCCGTTAAACCGGCATTATTGGAAATCTTAGTAAGCTCTTCAGTAATTTCTTTCAAAGATACAGATCTTATGGTTTTGATGTCAGATGAGGATATTCGCTTATCCACTTGTATTTCTCCTTCTTGTGGTTTGTCTGCAAGGGGAGGCTCGTCATCAAATTTGGTATAAGATGTCTTCAACCGAGAAGGCCTTCTAACTACAGAGCCCGTGCGTTTTCTATTCGAAATTACATGATTGTTACCCAGTTCTAATTTGTTTTCATCAATGTCTTGATTTGTGCTTATTTGAATGTTTTGTAAAGTGTCTTGGATCAATTCCAAATAGTTTTCGGGCTTAACGTTAGGATGTTGGTCAGCGGGCACCCACAAAAGGTTTTGAGTTAAATCAACCATTTTTGAATCGTGGTCGTTCTCCACATCCAATACAACATCGTGAGCCAATGTCTTTACTCCACTGAGCCTTCTGTTCCTCGACGTTACTCTTGCTGAAGATGAAGTGGATGAAGAAGCATTACGGATGATTTTTTCCTTCTCCAATGTTTCTTCATCATGCAAATACTCTGTTTGAGTGATATCTATACTGTCGTCGACATTAGTAGCATCGCCCTCTTCATATGCATCATTGTCTTCGCTCCCTTGTTCTTCCTTTTGTTCTGATCGTATAATGTTCTCTTCATGGAGCGATTCTTGTAGGGATTCCTTTGAGGAATCTGAAGAATATGAGTTTCTACTGTTCACTTTGAACTCTAGCTCAGGGTCAATTACCAAATCCATTGAACCAATCGACAATCGCTTCAAATTTTTCACATTCTGAATTTCAGTATCTAAAGACTTGGCAGCAATTAACACGTCAGATTTCCTCTTCTCAAAAAGCTCCTTCTTGGACAGCTGCGTCTTCCTCATTCGCCTCATTTGAATATTATTATTACTGTCCGTACCACCACTACTGTTTTCTACAGTATTATGGCCATCTTTGTTTTGCACATCTTCCATCAGTACCATAAAATTCTAATTTAAATTCAGTCTATAGTGCAAACGTGATCAACGTAAAGTATACGATACTACTAACCTTGACACTGTTCTTTAGCGTTTTACTCCAGTTTTCAATCATATTATTATGATCTAACGAAGATGAGATGAAAACAAAAATAAGACGCGGCGTGTGCTACCCGCACAACGCGTCAGCAAATGTTACTGGTCACAATAATTATGCACTTATAATTAGCTACAAAAGGCCACTTCTAGGTCCAATGTGACCATTTTGCAGCCAAATCAAGCATAAAACGGCCGTGATACTATCGGCGATACACAGCCTAAATTTCTGAGTTTTGCGGTTTTCTCTGTGGGAAAAGTGCGAGAATTTTTCTGAATTGGGAAGAGTACATATCAAAAACGGGAAGTGACACCATTGAGCAAATATCAAGGTATCCGATAGTTCTGTTCTCGATATTGGAACACAGTTATTTGGCAAATGTATCATTAAATGAAAGTCTTTCCGTAAAGGATTCTGCCCTGTTGCCTGCTCTTCCCTAATATGGAAACTAGCTTCCGCATTTGGCAAAAACTGAAAAAGTGGAAAAAAAAGGATCACACAAGAAACTATAAGGATATCTGCCACCTTCACTCCTTATACAGCTGCTGTTACAATTGCAAAGGGAATAGTACAGATCGCAGCAAGAAAGATATCATGTTGATTTCTTCACGGATCGTTCGAAGCTCGCTGGTAAATGTCCCGCTAAGATTATCTAGGTTTTTTACGCAAGCTCACAGAGCATGCAAAGAAGAAGAAGTTAATAGTCCTTTATCATCCACAGCTGAACAGCCAGAGCAGAAGTATACGCATTTTGGTTCGAAGACTGTATTGAAGTCTACCAAGCAGAAGTTAGTTGGTGATGTCTTTTCTTCCGTGGCCAATCGGTATGACTTGATGAATGATGTTATGTCATTAGGAATTCATAGATTGTGGAAGGACCATTTTATCAATAAACTAGATGCGGGAAAAAGGCCAAACTCTACGACTCCTTTGAACTTCATAGATGTGGCTGGGGGATCCGGTGATATTGCTTTCGGATTACTAGACCATGCTGAGTCGAAATTTGGTGACACTGAGTCTACAATGGATATTGTTGATATCAACCCTGACATGCTTAAAGAAGGTGAGAAGAGAGCCATGGAACAAGGAAAATATTTCAAGGATCCTCGTGTGAGATTTTTGGTTTCTAATGGTGAGAAACTAGAGGAGATTGATTCTGATTCCAAGGACATCTACACAGTCTCCTTCGGTATCAGAAATTTCACCGATATTCAAAAGGGTTTAAACACTGCTTATAGAGTTTTGAAACCGGGCGGTATTTTTTATTGTCTAGAATTTTCCAAAATTGAGAATCCCCTAATGGACTTTGCTTACCAACAGTGGGCTAAGGTCCTACCTGTAATGGGCTCGATGATTGCTAATGACTACGACTCTTACCAGTATTTGGTGGAGTCTATCGAAAGATTTCCTGACCAAGAAACGTTCAAATCCATGATTGAAAAGGCAGGATTCAAATCTGCTGGCTACGAAAGTTTAACTTTTGGTATATGTGCCATCCATTGGGGCATTAAAGTTTAAAGTAAATAGAACAAATTTCCTTTTTTTTTTGTCAAGAAAATCGAAGCTAGTAAAACATGCCTATACTATTTCTGTCTCTCTTCTTCTTTAGTAATACCTGTGCCATGTGATAGCCATATATTTTGCTGTGATATGCAGAATTCGTATATACTAGGGGGAAATAGAACGAAAGAAAGAAAGAAAAAAAAAAAAAAAAGAAATAAGTGACTGTACATAATATAATAATATTAATGATATTAATAGTAATAGGTATATTAAATGGTTAGAAAATAGTCCTGCTTTTATCAATTATTTGTAAAACTGCGAGATTACTGTTGGTGTGGTATGGTCTAAATTTGTAACTTTTTCACATCAACCGGAATATCAACTTTCATAGAACCCAAGTGGTTATCAAATTTGATGTTTACTCGAACACAATAAAATCTACAACACAAACACGTTTCAAAATTGGGCACTAACGTTTCTTTAATGTTGGGGTTGAGCTTCAAATTAACTGTAACATCCCTCTTATACTGTAATGGCTTAACTTTTTCCCATTCATGCACAATTTGCTGAGTAAACTTAGTAGCGGTGGATGCACCATTGCTAAATGTTGCTTGTAAGAAATTATTATTACTGGATGACGCGGAAGGAGGATTGGAACTTCCTTTCTTCGAAATAATATCCTCGTTTTCTTCTTCAAAAGTATGTATTTGCTTTTTGAAGATATCATGTAAATCAATAATGTTAACTTTTAATCCAGCTAAACTGTCAATATCATTGTTTATTTGATCAGATATGAAATTTGTGAACAAAAGCTCTTTTGGAGTGAAATGATCTCTATTTCTATTATAAAGCTCGTTTAGCTTCGCATGGTTTTCTTCAAATTTTTTACGATATTCATGAACTTTTTTCTGATACGTCAAAAATTTTGTCTTTAGTTTGTTTAATCTATTCTCATTCATCAACAGTTCAGTGCAGAATTTGATAGGAATCGAATTATCAGACTTTGCTGTGATGACCACAAATTCTGTCGTTACAGAGCTAATTTCTGGCGGCTTATGTCCTGCACTATTATTAGATTGGATACAAGTCAAATGTACATCTAACTTGGTCAGTGGGGTTTTCACTCCTTCTGGAAGCATGCCCATTAACCTTTGCCAGTTTTCCTTTTCTTGTTCACTCTTTGCTTCAAATTTGTTGGTTTTTCTCAACAATGATGGTGACCAATAAGGTAATGCAGATTGCGGTTTTTTAACTGATAATACAATCAATCCGGAATTATATACATGTGGACCAGTTGAAGATGACCCCGTTTCTGATGAACTCAAAAAATGAGAAAATAAACTTGAATTTGATTTATTCTTATTTTTAAACTTATAGCGTAACTCAGTCTCGACTAGGTTTTCCTTTGGAGCCATATTTTTGGAGTCATAGGATGGTGATTGGCTGGCGGTATCATCAATCCTGTTATTGATGTGCAGTTGATCTAGCTTACGTCTTAATATCTCATCGGAATCCAAATCTTCATTACCGTCCAAAGTCCCGCTTATATCTGTGTCATGAATATCTACATTCGAAATGGCCTCATTTAATTCCAGTTTCTTGAAAATCTTGTTCAAAGCTTCAAATCTATCTTCAATCAAGCTTTCCAAATTTTTCAGTTGTCTCAAACACGTTTTCTCGTTTTGTTGATTAGTGACACCAGCAAAGGGGAAGGGCATAACTCTCAAGTTATATTCTTTTTCTTTCATAATATTCAGCTTAGATGTTCTTTTATCTTTACCGACAATTTTGGCATCAATTGTATAATTTATTGATAAATTATCATCTGCCATGTCAAGTGTCAGAATGGGTGAACCTTTTGTACCTAAATGCCCACAGCCAAGGACACTATTTACTTTTATGCCAGAGTATTTACAATTATTTTTATACTTGTCGATACCAAAGCTGGGAGGCAGAAGGCAGTGTGAGAATTGCTCTTGTTTGCAAGTCACGTCCAATAACTGTGTAGGAAGCTTGAACATGAAGAATTTCTTATACTTTGTGTTCGGCTTCAATTCTCTGCTGTTTGAAAGACCAATGATGGCATCGTCAAAATCCCTTTCACCGGGGACAATATTAATACCCGTACTTGGGGTTATGTTCGTATAAGACCAAGATGCGCTCAAATCGACCATTCTTAAAAATCTCTTTAACGTTCTTTTCCCTTTCTGACGGTCAATTACAGATATGTACGCTTCTAAAGTGACATAAAACATTTCAAATTTCAGTGGTTGAGAGGACCGATTTTCAATTAAACAATAACCATGAATAATATCACCCGAGGTGTATTCCTTCAATATTGACTGTTCCTCAGGACGCTCATGAGGTATTGATGCAGTTTTCGTTATTCTTATATCAATTTCGATAGGAGTCGATAACTTGGGTAAGGTGTATAACTTGTCTATAAAAATGTTATCCGAGTCGTTTAGATCATCTTCGAACGGTATTTGACTGATATTGGTGTCTGATGAAGAATGGAGCGACTGTCCACCACTTCTTGTACTGTTTATTGTAAGATGTTGTGTTTGTAGAGGATGTAGGTTGGTAAGAGAATGGGCAGTCGCATTATTACATGCGTTTTCGGATCCTGGCACTGCTGTCAATTGTGACCTTTCCACGGAATTATCATTGCTGGGCAATATAGTCATTCTTTGAGTGCGAACTTCTTGATAAGAAGGGGGGAAATCATGTCTATCGGGATCAACATTTCCTTGAGGTATGTGTCTGTGCAAGGCATTATACATCTCAAAAGATGGTAGGACATCCACTAGCATATTTGCTCTATGAGATAATCTTGACTGTGTGCAGTCCATTTCCAGTGAATTTTCCTCTCGTTCTTGTCGTAAACGGTCTAAATTGGTTGTTGAAGCGCTGCGTATGTCATCGTCCTGGCTGTCACTTGCACGTGGAGTCTGCCCACTATTTGGATGCAGCGAATTATCTGTAGAATTACTTGACAGCTGCTGTTGACGCCGCTTCCTCAATAGATGAATGTTATCTTCCGTAGAAACTGATTTTAAAGGAGGTCTCCCATTTTTCCTTGATGAAGTGGAGAATGTAAAAGTCATTAATACTTCTTTTGTTCCCCAGAATATATCTCAAATCTGCTGCTTCAGTTGCAAAGTCCTTGGCCAAAACGGGTAAGAAGTTGAGATTCTTGTCGAGAAATCCTACAGAAACAGAAATCAATTATTGGTAAGTTATGCACAAAATGATAATTGCAATATTTGCTTTACGCATATCTGTTGGACAATTTCAGAAATTTTTCTTAATTGGTAACGGCAGATAAAAAATAAAAATCACCAAAAGAGAAATGCAAAGAGCCTAGACTACCAGGAACAGGGCGAGCAATGGCGGGGCGACTATAAATATACGAACAGGAAAAGGCGAAAAACCGGTGCCGTATATACATAAAAAAATGATAACGCTTCAACGTGCAAAGGAACCGTCACACATTTTTGATGTGAAAGAAGTAATATTCTTGGCACTTTTCTATCGTGGACCTCTCTGTGAACGAATGCTCTTCCTCTGCTCAGTCCTTTCCAGCTTGTAACTAGACAAATTCCCCGCGGTTCTTTATGATCTTTAAGCTCGAACCACAAGGCAACAATGAACCTTCTCAAATTTTAAATTCGCTTATGTAGCAACCATATCAGCCCGAATGTAAATTCATTTGTGCAGAAATGCGGCGTAAAACCATCGAATGAAGGGAGTAGTCTAACATGGTATTTTCCTTGGCTTGTTTTAGGTCTCCTCAAACTCCTCTTTTGTGTGTTTTCAGTAATAGGCTACGGCCAGATCCACAGAAATTGACTGTTTTATACTCAACAACACACTCTGCAAACCGTGTTAAGTTTATTCGTCTGCACATGTTGAGGACTACAATAAAAGTAACTTAGAGGAAAATTAGCCGCCGTTTCACTTTGAATAGTTTGTTTTTCCTGAAATCGAGATAAGAAAAAGATAAGTTCATTTTGCACGCGCATTGATACGTATATACATATATATATATATATAATACAGATACGGATTCTCTTCACAGATATATATATAACGTCATGGTACTAATACATGTAAGATGCCTTCGCAATGTCATTTAAAGCCTTGATGTTTTTGTAATCGTCCTTATCAAATCCGGAATCAGTAGTTTCAAAATGCGTCCACAAGCTTTTAAATTCGGATTCATCCAGTATATCGTTGGAGGGCCTTTCGATGTACCAACTTGTCTCTTTCGACCTCTTGTGCAGTTCCCTGTCTGCTTCCATCCTGTGCAACAAAATGTTTGCATTGGTTGGCTGCGTCTGTAAGTCCGGGTTGATCGCAGTTGTATCGGAATTGAACTGCTGAAAGAAAGCCAATTTCTTCAAGTCTCTGTCCTTAAGCAGAGACTCCGTTCGTTGCAATGATTCTTTATAGTCCTTTGTAGTCCTCTCTGTCTTGACACTGTACCAGGTAGTAGCGTCTATGAGTGTGGTGTCTGATGGTGTGTGCGTGACGCTGGTGGCGTCGTAATGGATTAGTTTGGATAAGTCAAGGAATAGCTCTTTACAGGTGGCTTGATTCGTGAGGGATTTCCAGTCCTGGCAGGGCAGACAAAGCTCAAAAACCAAGTCTATGTCCATGAGTAGCACTTCGTTTAACACTTTTGTAACATTGGTATTGGAATGGCTATGCGGATATAAGTTTCTTATTATTCTAACATAGTATATCACTACGTCCAGTCTATCTAGTGGGTCCATCTTCATGGTTGTATCGAACAAACATTGGTGGAAGTCCTCGTAGTGATGTCTGTAGTTTCTCAAGTAGAACTGTATAGGGTCATTGTTCAGCTTTTGTTGCGATGACGGTGGTGTGGTGGTCGACGATGATGTGATAGAGTCTCTGGTCTTGTGCAGCGTCTTTTGCAGGTTCTTCAGGACCTGAATGAATTGTAATCTAGCTTCAAGAGAGTCCATCCTTGCTGTATACCTTTACCTGGCAGTGCTTTTGTGAGAAATTAACTACCATCTGGTATTCTTTTTCCTTTTCTTTCTAAAATTCTAGTTTTTCATGTTGTGCTTAATTAGGAAAAACAGTGAATTTGAACAGTTGCTGAAGTTGAGATCAGTCTTAAATATACATTGCTCAAAGAAGTACAAATACATATAAATATAAATATCTATGGTTTTCTCAACTAGTTATTATGTGGCATATACGAATGTTTTAGTGGTATGCTGGAAATGAATGTCATATGGTTGCGTTTTTCTCTGTAGAATCGGAATTCTTAGTGATATGTGCTGCCGGCGATGGTTGCGTCCGTGGCTGATTTGATGCTGCTGTGCTTGTGGACAGATCAAGATATGGTTTCACAATGAAAGGCCGCTGTAAGTAGTTGTAGGGCCCCATCAGGAAAGAAGATGACGGGTCTTGATTGCTCCCATTTATAGTAAAGTTCATGTTCACGTTCACGTTGCTGTTAAGGTTGTGGTTTGAATTATGATTAATGCTGTGGTCGGCGTTGTAATTTGAATTCACATGGCCGCCAGAGTTTCCCGTTGAAGATAACAGGATCTTGTGGGTGATAAACGGCTTGGGCGGAACGACGTCCACTCTCTGTTGCTGTAGTAGTTGTTGCTGCTGCTGTTGTTGTTGTTGATCCATGAATGACTGATGGGTATAATCCAGAGATGGAGGCAATGAAGTTGACGCCGCTGCTGCATGCGGCGGTGGTGCTGCTGATGAGTTATGAGCTGAGTGAGACGACGGGCTGTGCGTCAACTCTCTCAGTGCGTCCACAGCTTCCATGTCCCTGGAACTAATAAGACGCGACTCCTGATCTTGCTGAGACCCGTCGGTCTCTTTACCCCCAGTATCTTGCCTCCTCCTCCTACCACTGCCAGGCTTTCTTCCCTCTCTCAACGTCTTCCCTTTTCCGGGCTTTCTGCCGCTTCCAGGTTTCCTTCCTTGTGCCAAAGTTTTCGCCATCACCCAATGTCCTGCTCCAATATACTTTAGGACAGTTTGTAGATTCACAAGGTGATCTGTTCAAAAACTCCACTGACAATAATAGAAATTTTTTTTTTTTCATTTTCTTTCAAAACTCATCACCAAAAAAAAAAAAAATTGATGCATTAGCATCGGCTTCATAAACGAAAAAAAAAAAAGAAGTTGAAAAGAAAACATGATATAAATAGTTGCAAACTAAAGTAAGATAACTGAAGATGATTAGTCCTGTTTGCATACATAGTTCTGTTCTTGTTCTACGCTGATGCGATCAATAAAGTCGCTTGAAACGCGACTGGTAGAAGCCAGCTTAAGCACAAATGGTGTATATGGGAGTGTTACCCGATGCTTTTATGTAGAAAATCTTGAACTCTTTAAAAAAGAGAGTAAAAGCAATGGAGAGAGAGGCAAGCAAGCAAACAAACGTGTAATTGAGGGACTCATAAAGGGCAATGACTTCCAAAACGTCAGAAAGTGGTACCGGTACCCAAAGTACCATAGTTCAGCTGAGGAACCTACCGGATTTGACGGAAATTAGTCACTTGGAAATAGATGCTCCCGTAGTTGAAATTCTAAAGAAAACAGTACTTTTCCAGTTGAATTCGTTGAACATCTGCATTTCAAACTTTGCATTGGATGAGCTGGTCAACCTCGTGACCGTCCAAATGGACGGCATGTTTCGGAACCTGCACAATTTAACACTTTTACAAAGAAGGTCGCAAGCTTCTCAAGCAGATTTGAAATTGTTGCTTCGAGAGTTTAACCTGGATGCGCCCTCCCTTTATCAGCAGTTTCAGGCCTCAGAATTCATCAAATCGAAGCATTCCACGGAATATGAAAAATTGATGAGCTGGTCGTCTCCTGCTGCTTTACCGCATAACGAAGAAGATGAAGAGGACGAATTGAATAATATCGAGGAGCAACAGAACGAAATCAACGTTTTGCTGCCTCCCTCTAACCCACTGGAAAAACAGATACCGAGTTGGCTGCCCAACTTTCCGCCTGACCATACCTATAAGTTTACACCTGAGTTCAACCATCCAATTACTGATCTAAAAACCATCAAGAAAGAAATAGTAAAAGAAAGCCAAGAGTCTGAAAAGGCACTATTGAACTTGAACAAAAGTCTCTCCCACATATCATCAGCGTCAAATACCCCGCAACCGCCGGGTTTAGACGATGAGGACGCTATCGAGCAACAATTGGAGATTTGGGGCAACGCGCTGGAAGAAAGGAAACCAACCATAACTGAAAAGTCCTTCAATGAAAACAATATCGAGCAGTATGCGAAGTATAGAGTGGAATTGGCGAGAGAACGTGTCACGAAATTTGAAGTGAATCAGTTGAAAAGAACAAAAAATCCATTCTTGAAAATTTCTGAAACTCTCTACCTTCCAGAGAGTCCTCACCAGTCTCACAAAACCATACAAAAAACCATAGAATTGCAATTTCGTAAGTCTATGACACTATTCATGCACAATTTACCTAAGGTCCAGAAGTTGAAGAAGGAAAAAATACGAATGGCCAAGGAAGAAAGAGCAAAATCGCTAAAACGTCGGCAAGAAGAGCTTATTTCACAACGAACAAAGAGGGAACAAGATGAAGGCCATGATCTTGAGCTTCTACTAAATAACGAGCACGCAAGGGACGCTGCAGACGACACGACCACCCCTAATGCATTAAACAACTCTACCATAGTTATCAACACAAACGCCGAGGATGAGGACGATGACATAAACTTATTTGGCATCTTAGGGAGCAGTGAAGATGAGAATGAAATGTCGAGTATGCCTGCGGAGAACCTGGTCGCGGAATCGGAACCGCCAACAATCACAGCGCAAGATACTACAAATACTACACCTGTAGCACATAACACAACCAATATCGATGCCACTACAAGCCACTCTCCTCATTCGACGCCTAATGAAAACGCCCCGACATCTCCTCCTGCAGATATAGCCACAGATCACGATATAACTATGTAAACAACTGCTTTCAGTGAACCAGTGTTTGTCCCTAATATAATAATACGTATTCAATTTATCTCCGGAGAGGAATTTTTTTTTTTTTTTTTTTCGTTCTTCGGCGACTATACCGAAACAAGGCTTGAAATATTTAGAATCAAAGAAAGTTTACGTCTTGTAAATTAGTAAATGGTAACGTGAAAGAAGTAGACGTAAGGGTGCAGTAACAGTCATTTGAGCTTGTTGACCTACCAATTAACACAAAAAAATGGGCATGTTTTTTAATTTAAGGTCAAATATAAAGAAGAAAGCCATGGACAATGGACTAAGCCTGCCCATTTCAAGGAACGGTAGCTCGAACAACATCAAGGACAAACGCTCAGAGCATAACTCCAACTCATTAAAGGGCAAATACAGGTACCAGCCGCGCTCCACACCGTCTAAATTCCAGCTTACGGTGAGTATCACATCTCTTATTATTATCGCCGTTCTGTCGTTATATCTCTTTATATCATTTCTCTCCGGAATGGGCATTGGTGTATCCACGCAAAATGGTAGGTCGTTGTTGGGTTCCTCAAAATCCTCCGAAAATTACAAGACTATCGACCTAGAAGATGAAGAATATTACGACTATGATTTTGAGGATATCGATCCTGAAGTGATTTCAAAATTTGATGATGGTGTGCAACATTATCTAATATCACAATTTGGTTCAGAAGTGTTGACTCCCAAGGATGATGAAAAATACCAAAGGGAACTCAACATGCTTTTTGATTCCACTGTTGAGGAGTACGACCTGTCGAATTTTGAAGGTGCTCCGAATGGATTGGAAACACGTGATCACATTCTTTTATGCATTCCACTAAGAAACGCTGCGGATGTATTGCCATTAATGTTCAAGCATTTAATGAACCTAACCTATCCACACGAGCTGATTGATCTGGCCTTTTTAGTCAGTGATTGCTCAGAAGGTGACACTACGTTGGATGCTTTAATAGCGTATTCTAGGCAATTACAAAATGGCACGTTGTCTCAGATTTTTCAAGAGATTGACGCTGTCATTGATTCGCAAACAAAAGGCACCGATAAATTATATCTTAAATATATGGACGAAGGTTATATCAACCGTGTCCACCAGGCATTTTCACCACCATTCCATGAAAATTATGACAAGCCATTTAGATCAGTACAAATTTTCCAAAAGGATTTTGGCCAAGTAATTGGACAAGGTTTTAGTGACAGACATGCCGTTAAGGTTCAAGGTATAAGACGAAAACTAATGGGGAGGGCAAGAAATTGGTTAACTGCCAATGCTTTGAAACCTTACCACTCATGGGTTTATTGGAGAGATGCTGATGTAGAGCTGTGCCCTGGTTCAGTCATTCAAGATTTGATGAGCAAAAACTACGATGTTATCGTCCCTAACGTTTGGAGACCACTACCTACATTTTTGGGAACTGAACAACCATATGATTTGAATTCTTGGATGGAATCTCAGGAGGCACTAGCATTGGCAAAGACTCTTGACGAAGATGATGTTATTGTAGAAGGTTATGCAGAATATCCTACGTGGAGGGTTCACTTAGCCTATATCAGAGATGCAGAAGGTGATCCAAATGAAGCGGTGGACTTGGACGGTGTAGGGGGAGTTTCTATCTTGGCGAAGGCCAAAATATTTAGAAACGGTGTACAGTTTCCTGCATTTACTTTTGAAAATCATGCAGAAACAGAAGCATTTGGTAAAATGGCAAAGAAAATGGGGTACAGGGTTGGTGGTTTACCGCATTATACTATTTGGCATATTTATGAACCGAGCGATGACGATTTGAAGGAAATTGCGTCAAGGGAAAGAGAGAAGAGAAGACAATCAGAGTAAGAATCATGATGACATTTAATATTAATTTAATTTAATTTAATTTTTTGTTTTGTTTTATTTCGTTTTGTTTTTTTGTTCGGTATTGATTTTTCTTCTTTTCATCCTCTTCAATGGATTGAAAAATATATATTATGTAGAGTAAATAAAAGACCTCTTAAGGATAAGGGGTAACCTGGGATCTGGTTACAGTTCAAGGCTTCGTTATTAGGAAGCGAACAATAAAGATTAAAGGGTACTAAAAATTGTACTATTACTAGTTGCATGTTGAGATATGAAGACTTTCAGTGTCTAAATGCCCTATGTCTATATAATCGCATGACAGCGGTGTGTTTCTATCTATTTACCTTAATAACCGCTTTCCGCTAAGCCACAGTGCAATCGTATTCTGCAGCAGCTCTTGCCCTGCGGCCTTTTATGAAGCTTTCGACCATGTAAAGCCCGCTAATCATGCATGCTAAACTTGCCAATCCTATCCCAAGGTACTGAGCACCTCTATAGCCTTTCAAAAGATGCTTTCCGTCTGAATTGACCTGTGTCTCTACTGTGGCACCCATACCGAGACACAAGGACATGGAGTAATTGACAACAGTATTCACCAATGACCCAGCCATGCCTTGGTACTCCATCGGTAAATTATCACTAAAGATAATGGAAGAAGCAGGAAATGAAAGATCCATCCCAAAACTTAAAATTATCATCGTTCCTAACTGAGTACGAAAGTATGTCTCGTGAACCGGTGTAACGCTTGCCATTATTGAGCCCACATTGAATGCTACCATAGAAAAGAACAAAAACACTGATGGAGACACATTCTTGATAGTAAATCCTACCAGTAAGGCGGCAATAATACCCCAAATTAAAAACATAAAGTAAGTTCCACCAGCCCATAATGCCGTGTACTGCCTTATATTTAATTGAAATTGGAAATAATAAAACGTGAAGATGCCAAAAGAGCCCCATCCAAAGAATAAAGCCAGCATAATTTGAATCATATGACGATCCTTTATAACTGCGCGCGGCAATAGTGGAGTCTTGGCAAATCGAATCTCATAAATGATGAAAACGACAAGAAAAATCACAGAAATGATTAAAATTACGATGATGTAAGCCTGGTTCCAACCCGATATAGGAGCTTGGTTCCACACAAAATTTAATAAAATGAGACCTATCACGCCCAAAACAGAACCAATCCAATCCATAGAAAAATGATGAATATTTGTTGGTATAGTACTCGGAATGGCATATATGGAGAGCACAAAATTAATGAAAGCGGCTATGCTATACGCGTAGAATGCCCATGGCCATTGTTTTGGGTCCTCGGTACCGATCAGTCCTGCAAAAAGACAACCTAAAGTTGCTCCAATAGGGGCCATCGCACCAACAAAACTAATCACGATGTTTTTACGAAAAGTACCACCTACATATATATTACCAATTATTCCCAGCACATTAGGTAAAACAAATGCAATCCCTAGCCCTTGGAAGGCTCTACTAATAATAAAAAAAGTATCGCTACCAGAATACTTGGTAATCCCACAAATCAAAGACCATATAATAACCAGAACATATCCTACTAACAACATTTTTTTTAATCCGTATATGTCACCTAGTCTGCCACTAATCAAAATAAATGAGCCTGAAACTAGCGGAAAAGATGCCATCAGCCATGACTTTGAGTTTCCTTCTGAGCCAAAACTGTCCGAAAGAATATTCATGATCGAAAGAGTCTGTGTAGTGCCTGCTTGATTTAGAAGCTGACTTATCATGCATGTGAATATAAAAAGATATTCTTGCCATGCATATTTAAAATAGTTTGGGTTCTGCCATTTCTGATTGCTATCTACCATTTCATCTTCAGACTGCGTAAAAGCTGTTGCTGTTAAAGATTCTCCGATATTATTATCTCGTGACGATTTTTTAACAGGTAGTTCTGTCTCATTCTCATACTCACCCTTACTTTCCGTAAGCACAACTAATGACTGATTGCCCATTATTATTACCTGTTTGAGATTCTCTAATTGCCTCTCTTTTTACAATCGTACACTTTGAAAATGTTGTTTTAAACGTAGAATATGCATTTTATTCATTTTATAAAAACGTCTCATTCTTCAGACATTTATAAACAACTGTAATAGTGTCAAATTTTATATAAAGGTCATCTTACCTGAAAAGTGTAAGTTCTGAAGGTAGAGAAGAGGTCAAGGCAGACCGGATCCTGCGGCTTGACGTCGTCGCTAACGAAACGAAGTAGAAAAAAATTATCAGGTTTGAGTCAGAGAAAATTATCGTACCACATTGATGACTCGGTCATTAAGACAACAAGTGCCGGCAATAAATCGCTAACGTAATCCGTGGCAGAATGAACAGGTTAGGTGCATAATACCGCCATTCCATTAGTAATCACTATATTATTTAGTTTATACAAAGAAATCGGAGACCATTAGTAATCACTATATTATTTAGTTTATACAAAGAAATCGGAGAAAAAAAGG